>Ga0164290_1000464_pt1 | contig 128825 bp, 122 predicted proteins | sample Micstemetagenome_FD_108782 | JGI IMG/M metagenome (GOLD analysis project Ga0164290, IMG submission 108782) | Contaminated culture microbial community from soil near Moab, Utah, USA - Microcoleus steenstrupii SON62 (Illumina Assembly) | ecosystem: Environmental > Terrestrial > Soil > Soil crust... | reverse complement strand
TCGTTCGGGAAGGGCTTGCCGCGCCATTCGGCGATCTGGCGCTGGCGGCGGTTGTTGCCGAGGAAGAGGACGAGCGCCGGGGCGCCGGCGATCCAGGGCTGATCCGGCAGCAGTGCGGCGATGCGTGCGCGCTTCGCCCTGTCGGCCACGATCAGGATGTCGCCCTGCTGCAGGTCGGACTTGGTGGGGGAGGAAAGAGCGGCGGCGGAGAGGAGCCGGAGCAAGCCCGGTTCGATCGCGCGGTCGGCGAAGCGGCGGATGACCCGGTGGTCGAGCAGCTTGCGGATCGTCTCCTTGCCCTCGGCAGGCGCTTCGATATCCGGGCGCTCGCCGAAGCGCTTCTCGATCAGGTCCAACAGATTGTCCATGCGCCGTCCTCCGCCTGATAGGCTTGCCCCGCCATCATAGGGGAGAGGCGCGCATATGAGCGGACGTCTGCTGGAGGGCCGGGTGGCTCTCGTCACCGGCGCCGGACGGGGCCTCGGCCGCGCCTTCGCCGAGACGCTTGCCGGGCTCGGCTGCCACATCGCCGTGCATGGCATGCGTGAGAACGGCCCCTCGGAATATGGCGGCGGCAGGACGACGCTCAGCGACGTGACGGCCGAGATCGCCGGGCGCCACGGTGTGCGCACGGTGAAGATCCTGGGCGACCTGACACGGATGCCGGACATCGACCGGATGGTGGAGACGGCCGAGGCGACGCTCGGGCCGATCGACATCCTGGTCCACAACGCGGGCGGCGATATCGCGGCGGCGGGCGGCAAACCCGATCCGAATGACGTCGTCCATATCAAGGAAGCCGATGTGCGCGCGGTGATCGAGCGCAACCTGTTCAGCACCATCTTCGTCTGCCAGAAAGTGGCGCAGGGCATGATGGAGCGGCGCCGCGGCCGCATCATCACGATCGGGTCGGTCGCGGCGTTCAAGGGGCGTACCAACGGGTCGATCTATGCGACGGCGAAGGCCGGCGCCCAGCATTTCACCCGCTGCCTCGCCGACCAGATGCGCCCCTTCGGCGTCACGGTGAACACGCTGGCGCCGGGCGACACGCGGACCGAGCGATTCCTCGCCACGCGCCCGGTCGATCCGGCGCGGCTGGTGGAGGAGGGCACGCTCGACCGCATCGCCACGGTGGACGAGGTGGCGCGCGTGGTGGAATTCCTGGCCGGGCCCATGGGCGCTTTCGTCTCCGGCCAGGTCGTGCGGGTGGATGGCGGCGGGCAGCCCTGGGCGGCCTAAAGAGCCCTCCTCAGGTATCGGCCCAGCGGCGCAGCAGGTTGTGATAGACGCCGGTGAGCTGCACCGCCGCCGGATGCTCGCCGATCGACTGCCGCACGTTCTGGATCGCCTCGTCCAGCTCGAACAGAAGGCTGCGCTTGCCGTCGTCGCGAACCATGCTCTGGATCCAGAAGAAGGAAGCCCAGCGGCTGCCCCGCGTGACCGGGGTGACATTGTGCAGGCTGGTCGATGGATAGACCACCATGTCGCCCGCCGGCAGCTTGACCGAATGGGTGCCGTAGGTGTCCTGGACCACGAGTTCGCCGCCGTCGTAGTCCTCGGGCGGGGTGAGGAAGAGGGTGGCCGAAACGTCGGTGCGCAGCCGGATCGGAGTGCCGGTGACGAAACGCACCGCATTGTCGACATGCGCATCGAAACGCATGCCCACATCGTAGCGGTTGAACAGGGGAGGGAAGACCTTCAGCGGCAGCACCGCCGAGGCGAACAGTGCCGACCGTGCCAGCCCCTTCAGCACGAGGTCGCCCAGGGCGCGTGCCTGCGGCGCGTCCTCGGGCACCTGGAGATTGAACTTGGCCTCGGCCGATTGCCGGCCGGCGGTGACCCGGCCGTCGACCCAGCCGGTCCCTTCCAGCACCGCGCGGCAATGATCGATCTCGGCCGGCGTCAGGACATCGGGGATATGCACGAGCATCGGCTTCGGGTCCGGAAATGGAAGGCGCGCCGCAGCGATGCGGCGCGCCCCTTCTAGCGGTGCGGCCGGGCGATCAGAAGTCGATCGCCGCGGTCAGGGTGAAGGTTCGCCCGGCGGAGAGGACCGCGCGGTTCGACCAGAGCTGAGTGAAGTTCTCCCGATCGAGAAGGTTGTAGCCGTTCAGGTTGACCCTGAGGTTGTCGGTGAACTGGTAGGAGACGAGGGCATCGACCGACAGGTCATAGGGGACCTCTCCCGTATTGGCGGCGTTGGTGACACGCGAGCTCTGATAGGTGAGGCCGCCGCCGAGCAGGAGTTCGCGGGTGACCTGATAGGTGGTCCAGAGCGTCGCCGCGTGCCTGGCGGTGTATTGCGTGCGGTTGCCCGCATTGGCGCCCGACGTGGTTTCGGCGTCGAGATAGGTATATCCGGCGGAAACCTGCCATTCCGGGGTGATGCGACCGGTGAGGCCCAGTTCGAGCCCCTGGGTCAATTCCGAATCGCCGGAGGAGAGGATCGCGCCGGTGCCGGAATCGATATCGGTATTGTTGTCGGTCTCGATCCGGAACAGCGAAGCCGAGGTGCCGAGGCGACCGTCGAAGAAGCCGACCTTGGCACCCACTTCGAAGATCTGATGCTCCTCCGGGTCCAGGGCCGAGGCGTTCTGCCCGCCCTGGAACGGATTGCCGATCGGCGCCGAGGAGATGAGCGCCGCCGGCGGGCGCGAGGACCGCGCCCAGGAGGCATAGTAGGTCTGGTTGGCGTCCGGCTCGAAGACGAGGCTCGCCTTCGGATTGAACATCGTGGCCTTGCTCTCGACATCGCTGTCGGTGCCGCCGGTGGTGCCGTTGAAGCCGACGGCGCGGGCCCGGTAGTCGTCGATGCGCAGCCCCGCGATCAGCGACAGCTGGTCGATGATCCAGAACCTTTCGCTGGCGAAGAGGCTCAACTGCGTGGCGGAGGCTTCGCGGCGCGAATTCGCTCCGGCGGAGGGGATGAAGCTATAGCCGTTGGTATTGGCGCCGCCGGGGTCGAAGAGGCTGGTCCCCGGCTTGCCGCCGACCACCGTTCCGGCCTGGTTGGTGTTGTTCTCGTAGACGATGTCGAAGCCGCCCACGAACTGGTGGCGGAAGCCGCCGGTCTTGAAGTCGGCGACGGCCGTGGCGACGTTCTGGATGCCATAGCCCTGCTGCTGGTAGGGGCCGGGACCGCCCCGGGTGACCATCGGGTCGGTCGTGGGATCGCCGTCGAAGAGGAGGTCGACGCATCCGACCGCCGGGCAACCCACCGGTGTAGGGGTGAAATAGCGGTCGTAGAAGCCGATGCGGAAGTCGTTGTAGAGCTTCACCCAGGAGAGCCCCTCATAGGCGAAGCGGCCGGTGACCTGGTCGATGTTGCCGTTGTCGGCATCGGTGTCGAGGCCATAGAAGTTCTTCCGGCTGACGCCGAACTCGGTGACCGGCCGGGCGCGGCCGGTACCAGGCGCCGTGACCAGGGGAATGCCGAAATCCGGCACCCGTTCGAAGTCCATGTGCAGGTAGCCGAGCGTGAAGGTGGTGTCGGTGCCGAGGCCGAAGCCGATCGTGGGCGCTATACCCCAGCGCCTGGACTGAACGGCGTCGCGGTCGACCAGTTCCTGATCGTGCAGCATGGCGTTGAGACGGAGCGCGATCGTGTCGGTCAGCTTGTAGTTGGTGTCGATCGTAGCGCGTCCCATCGGGCCGGTGCCGGCCCCCAGGGTCGCGGTGGTGAAGTCTTCCAGCCTCGGCGTCTTCGAGCCGCTGTTGATGGCGCCACCCGTGGTGCCGCGCCCGAAGGCCATGGCCGACGGGCCCTTCAGCACTTCGACCGATTCGTAGTTGAAGCTGTCACGGATATAGGTGCCGAATTCGCGCAGGCCGTCGGAGTAGACGTCGCCCATTGCCTCGATGCCGCGAATCCGGAACTGGTCGCCGTTCGGGCCGCCACCGCCTTCGCCGATCTGCGAGGTGATACCCGGCACGTTGCGCAGCGCCTCTTCCAGAGTGGTGATGCCCTGTTCGCGCATCATCTCTGGCGTCACCACGTTGATCGCCTGCGGCGTGTCCTGAACCGTACCGGGCAGGCGGTTTACGCTGGTTTCGCGTTTCTGGGCATTTTCCGGTGACCTGCCGGCCGGGCGTTCGCCTTCGACGGAGATGGCGGGGACCTGGGTCGGTGTCGTTGCCGTCTGCGCCTGTGCCGAATCGGCGACAGCGGCATAGGCGAGGCTGGCGGCGGTACAGGCGAGGAGGCGGCGGGAGACCCGCTGAGACACGATGTAACCGGGCGCGCCGCCGCGCCGCTGGTTGACCGCGGTGAGCGCCGGGGACGGGGCTGCTGACGAATCCATACTTTCCACCTCTCGGACAAAGTCTCTGGAGCGCGGCTGCGGCGCAGACGCGGCGGACCTTTGGCTGGCGAGGCGGGAAAGCGATCAGGACGGCGCTCGCTCGATCTCCCCGAACGTGCCGCAGCTTCCCCCCGGAAGGCTGGCTACCAGGCTCGGCGTGAAAATATGCAACTCAGTCGCAATAGCAAGTCTGGCCTGTCCAAACGAGCGCAACGCGCCGAATGCATGATCGGCTGTGGCAAATTTGCTACCGCTCGATCCGCGCTGATTGGATATTGCAACGCGTTCTCAGTTGAGAGTAGATCGTCCGGTGACATGCCGGGGAGTGGTTTGCATGCTTAAGCGCATGGCGATGGTCGGTGCCGTTCTGGCCGCGGGGAGCGCGGTCGCGGCCCCCGGACTCGTCGAGATCGAGCTCAACAAGCTCGAGGCGGTGGAAGGGGCCTGCCGGACCTACATGATCTTCCGGAACCAGACGGAGAGCAGCTTTGCCTCCTACCGGCTCGACCTCGTGCTTTTCGGGAAGGACGGCGTACTCGCCAAGCGCCTGGTCGTCGAGGCGGCGCCGCTGGCGGCGAGCAAGACGACGCTGAAGCAATTCGACATCCAGGGCATGGCCTGTCCCGATCTGGGCCAGGTCCTGCTGAACGACGTCACGGTGTGTCGTGACCAGGGCGGCGAACGCACCGACTGTACCGCCGCAGTCAAGCTGCTGACCAAGGGCGATGTGCCGTTCGTGAAATAGTGCGGCGGGGTCGCTGCGACAGTGCGCCGCAATATCATGAATGACTATGCGAAACGTTCGCATTAATATCCCTGCCTCCGGCGGGCGGCTATCCGCCGAGTTTTTCCAGGATCAGTGAGCCCATGGCCGATTCCCCGCTTCCCGTCGCGACCGATGCCACGGCCCCGAGCGGCGCCATCCCACCGCTGGCCGATGCCGGGCCCGACGCCCTGGCCGCCGCCGATGCGCTCACGGCCGCGCACGATCTCTCCATGATGGGCCTGTTCCTGCAGGCGGACCCGATCGTCAAGGGTGTGATGATCCTGCTCTTCATCGCCTCGATCGCCTGCTGGGCGATCATCCTGGACAAGACGGTGCGGGTGAGCCGGGCCGGGCGCGCGGCGCAGGCTTTCGCGGGCGCGGTGAAGGCCGATGCGCTGATCGCCGGCGGCCAGGCGCCCGGGGCGGGCGGCACGATCCTCGCGGCGGCATCGCGGGAGTGGCGCGACCGCTCGGATTACGAGGAAAGCCGCGGCGAGCGGCGGGAACGGATCGAGCGGGCGATGCGCTCTGCGCTGACCGACGAGCTGCGCCGGCTGGAGGGCGGGCTCGCGTTCCTCGCGACGGTGGGATCGGCGGCGCCCTTCATCGGGCTGTTCGGCACGGTCTGGGGCATCATGAACAGCTTCACCTCGATCGCGAAGTCGAACGATACGAGCCTCGCGGTGGTGGCGCCCGGCATCGCGGAAGCGCTGTTCGCCACCGCGATCGGCCTTGTCGCGGCCATTCCCGCCGTCATTGCCTACAACAAGCTCGCCACCGGCATCAGGGCGGTCGCGCATCGTTTCGGCATGGGCATCTCCGAGCTCAGCAACCGGCTGGCCCGCGAGCGCGCGGGCGTCGGTACCCGCCAGGCCGAGGCGGCCGAATAGCATGGCCGCGAAGCCGCTCGGCGCGGATGACGACGGGGACGGCTATGCGCCGCTGGCCGAGATCAACGTCACGCCCTTCGTCGATGTCATGCTGGTGCTGCTGATCATCTTCATGGTGGCGGCGCCCCTGATGATGGTGGGTGTGCCGGTCGAGCTGCCGAAGACCACGGCCGCCAAGATGGGGCAGCCGAAGAAGCCCGTGATCGTCAGCCTGGACAAAGCGGGCAAAGTGTTCGTCCGCGAGGAGGAACTGACGGCCGACAGCCTGATGCCGCGGCTGACCGCTCTCGCCAGGGAAGATCCCGGGGCCATCGTCTATGTGCGCGGCGACAAGAGCCTGCCCTATGGCCGCGTCATGGAGGTGATGGGGCAGGTCGGCCGGGCCGGTTTCTCCAAGGTTTCGCTGATCGCGGAAGCACCGCCCGGCGCGGCGGGGAAGAAGTAGCATCATGCGCCGATGGTTGCGGAACTGGGCCGCGCTGCTTTCGGTGCTGCTGCACGCCTCGGTGGTCGGCGCCATGGTATTGCGCTTCGAGGAGCCGCCGAAATCGGCGCCAGCCGCCCCCGTTTCCCTCTCCCTGCCGGAGCCCGCGGTCGAGGCGGTGGCGGAGGCCGAGGCCTTACCCGACCCGATCACCGCCGCGCCACCGCCGCCGCCCGAGATGCGCGCCCTGGACACGCCGCCGGAACCGGTGAAGGCCGCGCCGCCGCCGAGCCCCATCGTCCCGACCGAGACGCCGGCGGTGATCGAGACCAAGTCGATCGACGCCCCCGTCGTGGCGGCGGTGCCACCCAAGGTCGTTCGCGCGAAGCCCAAGCCCGAGGTCGCGACCGAGCGCAAGCCCGAACCGGAAGCCGCGCCGATGGCCGCGCCGGCGCCGCCGACCAAGCCTGTCGAGACCGCAATGGCACCCTCGCCGATCATGGCGCCTCCGGCGAAGACCGAGATGCAGGCCAGTGCCTCGGGGCGCGCGGGGCCGCCGCCGGATTTCATCGGACGGCTGCGGGCGAAACTCGAACGGGCCAAGGTCTATCCCAGATCCGCTCAGCTGCGGCGCCAGGAAGGTGTTACCCATATCCGCTTCACCATGGATCGCGGCGGCAAGGTGCTGGCCTGGGCGATCGAGCGAAGCTCCGGACACCCGGTGCTGGACAGCGAAGTGGAGGCGATGCTGCAGCGGGCGCAGCCGCTGCCGCCCATGCCCGACGACATGCCGGAGCCCCGGCTGGAACTGGTGGTGCCGGTCCAGTTCTTCCTGCGCGACGCCCGCTGAACCGGTTTCCCGGGGCTCAGGCGCCGAGGAAGCCGACGATGCGCTTCGCTTCCCGGATGATCGGCGCGGCCATCGCCGCCGCCCTCTCGGCGCCATTCTCGAGCGCGGCGTCGATGTAAGCCGGGTCTGCCACCAGGCGCTGCATCTCCGAGCCGATGGGCCCAAGCCGTCCCACCGCGAGGTCGGTGAGGGCGCCCTTGAACTCCGAGAACAGCTTTCCCGAATACTCCGCCAGAACCTCCTCGCGCGTCCGATCGGACAGTGCGGCATGAATGCCGACGAGGTTGTCGGCCTCCGGCCGCGCTTCCAACTCGGCCAGCGTCTCCGGCAGCGGCAGCGGGTCGGTCTTGGCGCGCCGGATCTTGTCGGCGATCTGGTCCGGACCGTCTGTCAGGTTGATGCGCGAAAATTCCGAAGGGTCTGATTTGGACATCTTCTTGGTGCCGTCGCGCAAGCTCATGACGCGCGTCGCCTCGCCCTGGATTATGGGTTCGGTGATGGGGAAGAATTCGACGCCGAAGTCGTTGTTGAACTTCTGCGCGATGTCGCGCGTCAGCTCGAGGTGCTGCTTCTGGTCCTCGCCCACGGGCACGTGGGTCGCCTTGTAGACGAGGATGTCGGCCGCCATCAGCACGGGATAGTCGTAGAGGCCGACGGAAGCGTTCTCGCGCTGCTTACCGGCCTTCTCCTTGAACTGGGTCATGCGGTTGAGCCAGCCGAGCCGAGCCACGCAGTTGAATATCCAGGCCAGTTCGGCATGCGCCGCGACGCGGCTCTGGTTGAAGATGATGCTGCGCTTGGGGTCGATGCCGGCGGCGATGAAGCCCGCCGCCACCATGCGCGTCGCCTCGGTCAACTCCTTCGGATCCTGCCACTGGGTGATCGCGTGCATGTCGACCATGCAGTAGAGGCATTCGTTGCCGTCCTGCTGCAGGCGCACGAAATTGCGGATGGCGCCGAGATAATTGCCCAGATGCAGGTTTCCGGTCGGTTGCACGCCGGAAAAGATTCGAATGGCCAAGGGACTGGCTCCGGAAGCGAAAGGCGCGAGGCTTATGGCGGCTTCGGTGACAGGGGTCAACCGGGGCGGCGTCGGCCGAGATGCTTCTTCATCTCCTGAAGCGAGGTGACGCCGAGGGCAATGGCGAGGCACGCGTAGGCGGCCGCTCCGCCGCATACGAGAATCGCCAGCGAAACCACCCGCAGAAACTCGCCCCCGGTGGACCAGGGCGCCAGAAGACGGGCCAGCGCGAAAGCAACGCCTCCCATAGCCACGGCAGCGAGCAACTGGCGGGGCAGGATCCGGCGCAGCCGGTCATCCGCGCGCCAGTGGCCGCGGCGATGCAGCAGCCAGCCGAAAAGGAGCGCCTGGGCCCAGGCGGCCATGCTGGTCGCGGCCGCCAGACCGACATGGCCGAGGGGGCGGATCAGGGCGAGGTTGAGGGCGAGGTTGATGGCAACGGCGGCGAGCGAGACACGCAGCGGCGTCATCGTGTCGCCTCGGGCGTGAAAGCCGGGAACCAGCACCTTGATCAGTACGAATGCCGGTACGCCCAGACCATAGGCGAGGAGCGCCGACGCCGTTCCCAGCGTGTCGTCCGCGCCGAAGGCGCCGCGTTCGAACAGCGCGGTGATGATGGGAACCGGAACCGCGATCATGGCCACCGCCGCGGGGAGCGTGAGCAGGAGGCCGAGTTCGATCGCCCGGTTCTGGGCGGCGATTCCCTGCTCGCTCCTGCCGGCGGCGAACTCGCGAGCCAGAAGCGGCAGCAGCGCCGTCCCGAGCGCGACACCGATCACGCCGAGAGGCAGTTCCATGAGGCGGTTGGCATAGAAGAGGTAGGAGATCGCACCAGCAGGCAGCAGGGAGGAGAGCAGCAGATTGATGAAGAGGTTGATCTGCACGGCACCAGCGCCGATTGCGGCAGGCAGCATTCGCCGCAGCATCAGGCGCACGTCGGGCGTGAGGCGCGGACGGGGCAGACGAAGGGTCATTCCGGCGCGGCGGCAGAACCAGGAGAGCCAGAGGAATTGTGCGATTCCCGCGATGCCGGTACCCCAGGAAAGCGCATAACCGGCCCCCGTCTCGGTTCCGCCGGCGAACAGGAGGGCCGCCAGAAGGCAAAGGTTGAAGCCGATCGGCGCCGCCGCGGGCGCGGCGAAGCGGTCCAGACCGTTCAGCACCCCGCCCAGAAGCGAAACCAGGCTGATGAACAGGAGGTAGGGGAAGGTGAGGCGCAGAAAGTCGACGGCCAGGTCGAACTTCACCGCATCGCCGACGAAGCCCGGCGCCAGCACGGTGAGCACCGCCGGCGCGAAGACCTGGCAAATCCCGACGAAGACGACGAGAACCGCCAGCAACACGGCGAGCGCGCGCTGAGCGAAGTCGAATGCCGCGGCCCTGCCTTCGCGCGTCATTCGATCCGAGAATATGGGAACAAATGCCGCGTTGAATGCGCCCTCCGCGAAGAGGCGGCGAAACATGTTCGGCAACTGCAGGGCAACGAAGAAGGCGTCCGACACCATGCCGGCGCCCAGCGCGGCGGCGATCATCAGGTCGCGAAAGAAGCCGAGGACACGGCTGGCCAGGGTAAGGCCGCCGACGGTCGCGACAGAGCGAAGGAGAGCCATGGCCAGCCGGAGGTGACGGGCGGACACGATGGCGGGATTCGGGCGGCCGTGGAAGCGTCAGCCGCCGGTTCCGGTCGCCTGGCTCTCGATTTGTCCCAGCAGACGCCGCAGCGCCATCGCGCCGTCTTCCGTCAGGGCCGTAGCGGGCCCGCCGGCCGGTAGCAGTCGCGGTGGCGGCGCCCCCATGGCCCTGGCGATGGCGTTGATGAGCGCTCCCTGCTCGATGGGCTTGGTGACGAAGTCGTTCATACCCGACCGGGCGGTTTCCAGCCGATGGCTTTCCAGGGCATGGGCGGTCAGGGCGATGATCGGCAGGCTCGCATAGGTGCCGCCCAGCGCCCGGATGGCGCGGGCCGCGGCATATCCGTCCATCTCGGGCATCTGAATGTCCATGAGAACGAGATCGAATCGCCTCGACTGCACCATCGCGACGGCAGTGCGGCCATCGCTGGCGATTTCAAAGCGATGCCCGAGGCGGCGGAGCATGCGCCTGATCACCTCCTGGTTGATGCGGTTGTCCTCTGCCACGAGGATGTGCAGTGATCGCTGTGCCGTGGCCTTGGTATCGATGGTCGCCTGATCAGCGACGGCGGCGGGGACGGCCGTGCGGCACCGGACGGTGAACTGGAAGGTGCTGCCTTCGCCCGGCATGCTGGACACGCCGATGCGTCCGCCCATCAGTTCGACCAGCTGGCGGCTGATCGCCAGCCCGAGGCCGGTTCCACCGAACCGCCGGGTCATCGAAGCATCGGCCTGGGTGAAGCTTTCGAACAGCCCCTCGACCGCTTCCGGTACGATGCCGATCCCTGTGTCGATGACGCGGCAAGCGAGTTCGATCTCCTCGCCATCGGCGCCGCGGGCATCGATCTCCAATCGCACGCTGCCTCTGGCCGTGAACTTCACCGCGTTGTCCAGCAGGTTGAACAGGATCTGGCGCAGCCGGCCGGCATCCGCATTCAGCCGGCACGGCACGTCCCGAGCGATGGCGATCTCGATGCGCACGCCCTTCGCCTCCGCGCGGGCACGAAGCAGAGCGAAGATGCGCTCGGCGAGCGAAGCGATCTCGAAATCGATCGGGTCCAGCGTGACCCTTCCGGCTTCGAGCTTCGCGAGGTCGAGCACATCGTTCAGAATCGCGAGAAGGTGGCGGGCCGCTTCCAGCGCGATCTCGCCGTGTTCGCGCGCACTGCCCGACTTCTCGTCGGCCAGCATCAGTTCCAGCATGCCGATGATCCCGTTCATCGGTGTGCGGATCTCGTGGCTCATCATGGCCAGGAATTGCGTCTTTGCGCGGCTGGCCGCTTCCGCATGGTCGCGTGCGGCGGCGAAGTCATCCGCCATCGCGGCGAGCTGGCCGGCCTGTTCCTCGAGCCGGCTGCGCGCGGCTTCGAGCTCGGCGACATAGCGCTCGAGATCCTGGCGGCTCTCGATCAGGGCGGCTTCGGCGGCCTTTCTCTGGGTGATGTCGGTGCCGGTGGTGACGATGTCGCCGTCGGGCGTCGTATGGCGGCGCATCAGGAACCAGCGGCCGTCCATCAGACGGCGTTCGATCGGATCGGGGGCGGGATGATTGAAACCCTCGACGATATCCGCGACCCAGGCTTCCGGATTGTGCCATGCCTCGGGATCGTCGAATTCCTTGAGCGTCGTGCGGACCAGTTCCTCCAGGGGGCGGCCCTGCAACCTGTCGAGCCCCTTCAGGCTGGGGTAGGTGTCGAACACCCGCGAATTGTGCAGGACGACACGAAGATCGGAATCGAGGAGCAGGAAGCTGTCGCTGCCGGCCTCGATGGCCTGGCGCAGGCGCGCTTCGCTATGCCGCAGCTCGTGCATGCGAATGCGCGCCACCACATAGCCGGCCAGGCCGGCGGCCAGCGCCAGCACGAGCATGGCCAGGACGAGTACGGCGCTCTGTGTGCCGAAGACCGCGCCGGCACCCGCGCAGGCGCCGCCGGCCATCAGCAGCAGCGCTGCGATGACCCACCACCGGCGCGGACGAGTGAGGACGCGGGACATCCATTGGCCCGATGGTTGTAGAACTGCAGGGCCGATCGTCTGCGCCGCGTCTCAAGATTTGGTTAAGGGAATTACTCCGCCGCCAGGACCCGCTCCCTGGCTCGAGCCGTGCTGCGCGGCTTCGCCGCTTTCTCCATCTCGGTAGCCGCCGCCTTTGCCCCCGGGGGACGCAAGGCCGCGAGCAGGCGCTTCTCGATCGCGGCAAGCTTGTGCTTCTGGTCGACCTTCAGGCCGAACATGTCCTTGACGTAGAAGACGTCGACGGCCCGCTCGCCATATGTCGCGATCTGTGCAGAAGCGATGCTGAGCGACAGACGGTACATCGCGTAGGTCACGTCGTGCAGCAGTCCGGGCCGGTCGCGGCCGTTCACCTCGATGACGGTATGGGTGTTCGACGCCTCGTTGTCGAACAGGACCAGCGGCTGCACGGTGAAGACATCGGTGCGCTTCGGCCAGGAGCCGCGTGCCTTGTCGAGCGCCTCGCGCAGCATGACCGCGCCGCCCAGGGCGCGCTCGATCGAGGTCGACAGCCGGGCCAGCCGGTCCGGCCGGTCGAAGGCGCCCCCCTCGGCGTCCTGGATGAAGAAGGTATCGAGCGCCATCCCGTCCGAAGTCGTGAAGATCTTCGCTTCCAGGATGTTCGCGCCGGCGAGCGCCATCGCGCCGGCGATGCGCGCGAAAAGGCCGGGGTGGTCCGAGGTGAAGACCGCCACCTCGGTGATGGCGCGGAACCTGTCCGAGCGCGTTTCGACGGTCAGCGACTGCTTGGCACGTTCCGCCTGGCGGATCATCCGGGCGTGCCGGGCATGGGTGTCCGCATCGAAAGCGAGCCAGTAGGAGGGAGAGTGGCGCGCGAGGTACTTGTCGCGTTCCTTCTGGCTCCAGTCGGGCAAGGCCTCCGCCAGGATCTTCTTGGCGTGGCCAATGCGGCCCTCGCGCCCCTCGGTGGCATGGCCGCCGGACATGGCGCTTTCGGCCTGGAAATAGAGCTCGCGCAGCAGCTGGCCCTTCCAGCCGTTCCACACCCCCGGGCCGACGGCGCGGATATCGGCGACGGTCAGGATCAAGAGCAGCTTCAGGCGCTCCGGGCTCTGCACATGCGCGATGAAGTCGGCCACCGTTTTCGGATCGGATATGTCGCGCTTGAAAGCCGTCGCGCTCATCGCGAGATGCCAGCGCACCAGCCAAGCGACGGTCTCCGTTTCCTGTGCCGTCAGGCCCACCCGGGGGCAGAGCTTCTTCGCCACTTCCTCGCCCAGGACGGAGTGGTCGCCGCCGCGGCCCTTGGCGATGTCATGCAGCAGGACCGCCATGTAGAGGACGCGGCGCGAATGAATCTGGTGGATCACCTTGTGCGACAAGGGATGATCGTCGGCGAGCTTTCCCTTCTCTATCTGGGAAAGCAGGCCGATGGCCCGGATCGTATGCTCGTCGGTTGTGTACACATGGTACATGTCGTGCTGCATCTGCGCCACGACGCGGCCGAAATCAGGCACGAACCGTCCGAATATCCCCGCCTCGTTGAGGCGGCGCAGCGTCGTTTCCGGATCGATCTCGGAAGTGAGCATCTCCAGGAACAGCCGATTGGCCTCGGGGTCGGCCCGCAGCTTCGCGTTCACCAGCCGCAGGTTCTGCTGGATCAGACGAAGAGCGTTCGGATGGATGTCGAGTTCGCGCTTCTGGGCGACATGGAACAGGCGCAGCATCTCGATGGGCTTCTCGGCGAAGACCTTCTCGTTCGCGACGTCCAGCCGGTTTCCGTCGAAGGCGAAGCCGTCGATCTCGCGCTTTCGCAACCCGAAGCGTCCGAGGCCGAACCGCGGCTTGCGCTTGGCGCGCTGTTCCAGCGCCGCGCAGAAAATGCGGGTCAGATCGCCCACGTCCTTCGCGACCAGAAAGTAATGCTTCATGAAGCGCTCGACGCCGCGCGTGCCCGCATGGTCGGTGTAGCGCATGCGCTTGGCCAATTCCCGCTGCACGTCGAAGGTGAGACGCTCCTCCGGGCGGCCGGTGACGTAGTGCAGATGGCAGCGGACGGCCCAGAGGAAGGCGAGCGCCGCCTGGAAGCGGCGGTTCTCCTCGATGGTGAAAACGCCTTCGCTCACCAGTTCGGCTACCGAGTTGCTCTGATAGAGGTACTTGGCGATCCAGAACAGCGTGTGCAGGTCTCGGAGCCCGCCCTTGCCGTCCTTGATGTTGGGCTCGACGACATAGCGGGAATCGCCCATGCGCTGGTGCCGCTGGTCGCGTTCGCTCAGCTTCGCCTCGATGTAGTCGGGGCCGGTATTGCCCGCGACCTCCTTCAGGAAGCGCAGCCGCAGCGTATGGGCCAGCGCCTCGTCGCCCCAGACCAGGCGCGATTCGAGAAGGGCGGTCCGGATGGTCAGGTCCTGCTTGGCGAGGCGGATGCAATCGTCCAGCGAGCGGGTCGCGTGGCCGACCTTCAGCCCCATGTCCCACAGGAGATAGAGCATGAACTCCACCACCTGTTCGCCCCAGGGGGGCTGCTTGTAGGGAAACAGGAAGAGCAGATCGACATCGGATTGCGGCGCGAGCTCGCCACGGCCATAGCCGCCGACCGCAACGATCGCCAGCCGCTCGCCCGAGGTGCGGCTGGCCAGGCGGAAAACGCGATCGGCCGCCAGATCGTGGAGCACCTTGATCAACTGGTCGATCAGGAAGCAGTATTCACGCGCGCAGACGAGGCCGGCGTCGTTGGACCGGGCGGCTTCGAACCGCGCCTGAATTTCGGCCCGACCCCTGGCGAGGGCTTCCTTCATATGAACGAGCGCCTGAACCCGGAACGCAGGCTGGTCGGGTCTGACTTCATCCGCCAAGCGGGCGAGAGCGGCGGTAAGCTCCCGCCGCCGCACGATGTCGCGCGGGTTACGAATTTCCTGCATCGGGTGGATGGCCATTGGCCGGTTGCCGTTTCAAGACAATGGTAGGTCGGGTGGAGCCTACAGTCCAATCATCACGGCGGGATAGGTGCGGCCGGCGGATGGTGCTGATCTTTCTGGCCGCCCTGCCCGTCGCCTGCGCGGATGCCGGCGATTCCCCGCCGGTCCGTCCCCGGGACCTGTCGGCGAGCGCCTTCTTCCGCGAATCGGAAGATACGATCGAGGTGCGCGGCTTCGGGCGCTGGCCGCTGGAACAGGCCGAACTTCTCGTGCCCGACGGCGGGGTCGTGACGGCGCTCGACATCGCCAACGAAGCAACGGCCGGAACCCCGGGATTGCGCCCCTCCGTGGGTATCGGCGGCTCGGGCGGCTCGCGCAGCCGTACCGATGTCGGAGTCGGGATCAGCTTTCCGATCCTCGGGGGCGGCGCAACTCCGGCATCGATCGCCAGCCGTGCGAGTTTCCCGATACTGGACATGCCCACCTATCGCGCGACCTGGCGTCTGTGGCGGGTTCGATTGCGGTTCGGCGGATCAGGCGGCGAGCCGATTCACCTCGAGGTGCCCGCTCCCGAGCCTCCATCCAGGAGCGACCGCAGCCGGTAGACCAGTTCCAGGGCCTCCCGCGGCGAGAGTTCGTCCGGGCGGACGTCGCGCAGGGCGCGCTCTATCCCGCTTTCCTTTGCTTCCGGCGGCGGAGCAGCGGCCTGGAACAGCGGCAGGTCGTCGATCAGGCGTGTGACCCTGCCGGCGGCGCGGCCCTGTTCCAGTTGCTTCAGCACCGCTTCCGCCCGCTTCAGCACCCCGGCCGGCAGGCCGGCGAGGCGGGCCACCTGTATGCCGTAGGAACGGTCGGCGGCCCCCGCGCCCACCTCATGCAGGAAGACGACATCGCCCTTCCATTCCTTGACCCGCATGGCGTGATTGGCGAGCCGGGGAAGGCGGGCGGTAAGGGCCGTCAGTTCATGGTAATGGGTCGCGAACAGCGCTCGGCAGCGGTTCGCTTCGTGCAGGTGCTCGACCGTCGCCCAGGCGATCGACAGACCATCGAAGGTGGCGGTGCCGCGTCCGATCTCGTCCAGGATCACCAGCGTGCGCGGTCCCGCCTGGTTCAGGATGGCGGCAGTCTCGATCATCTCGACCATGAAGGTCGATCGGCCGCGGGCGAGGTCGTCGGCGGCGCCCACGCGGCTGAACAGCCTGTCGACGATCCCGATATGCGCCTGGCCGGCGGGCACGAAGCTGCCGGCCTGCGCGAGGACGGCAATCAGCGCATTCTGGCGCAGAAAGGTGCTTTTGCCGGCCATGTTGGGCCCGGTCAGCAGCCAGAGCCGCGTCGCTTCGCCGAGATCGCAGTCGTTCGGCACGAAGCCGGTGTTCCCCGAAGTTTCCAGGGCCGCTTCGACAACCGGATGCCGGCCGGCCTGGATATGGAAGGCGACGGTGGAATCGACCCGGGGGCGGGTCCATCGCCTTTCGACCGCGACCTCGGCCAGGGCCCCCAGGACGTCGAGGCGGGCGAGCGCCGCCGCGGCAACGACTATTGCCGGGCGGCAATCCAGTACGGCCGCCAGCAACTCGCCGAATATCTCGATCTCGAGCGCCAGGGCACGGTCGCCGGCCTGGACGATCCGCCCCTCCAGATCAGCCAGTTCCGGCGTCGTGTAGCGCACGGCGCTGGCGATGGTCTGCCGATGGGTGAAGGTACTTCCCATCCGTTCCGCATGCCGGGGAGACACTTCAATGAAATAGCCGAGCACGTTGTTGTGGCGGACCTTCAGCCCGGCGACGCCGCTCTCCTCTGCGTAGCGGGCCTGCAACGCCGCCACCAGACGGCGACTCTCGTCACGCAGCAAGCGAAACTGATCCAGGTCGGACCGGAACCCGGTCGCGACAAAGCCGCCGTCTCGGGCCAGCATCGGCAGTTCGGGGGCGAGGGCGCCCTGCAGCAGTTCGACCAGCGTTTCATGGCTGCCGAGGTCCGCCAGCACCGCATCGATCAACGGCGGGCGGCCGAGCGGAAAACCGACGAGCAGACGGCCCTTCACCCGATCGCCGCCGACGAGCCCGTCGCGGATGGCGGCGAGATCGCGCGGCCCCCCGCGCCCGACACTGAGGCGGGACAGAGCCCGCTCCAGATCGGGAATGCCCTCCAGGCAGGCGCGCAGTTCGGCGCGGAGCGCCGGGTTCGAGATCAGGGCCTCCACACCGTCGTGCCGGGCGGCGATAGGCGCTGGATCCGTCAGCGGCGCCCCCACCCATTCGCCGAGCAGACGCGCGCCGGCGCCGGTCACGGTACGATCGATCGTGGCGAGGAGGCTGCCCCGGCGTTCGCCGCCGAGTGTCATCGACAGTTCCAGGTTGCGCCGGGTCGAGGCATCGATTGCCATGACCGCGTCGCCCTCGACCCTAACCGGCGGCTTGACCAGCGGCAGCTGACCCTTCTGGGTGGTCTCGACATAACCGATCAGGGCGCCCAGGGCCGCAATCTCGGCACGCGTGAAGGCGGCGAAGCCCTCCAGGGTTGCAACGCCGTAGAGCTGCTTCAGCCGGCGTTCCCCGCTGACGCTGTCGAAACGTACCGCGGGGAGGAGGGTCGAGCGGTCACGCCAATCGGCAAGCGCCTCGCCACTCGTATCCGGCGTGTCGGGGAGCAGAAGTTCGCTGGGGCCGAGCCGGGCCAGTTCGGCCGGCAGGCCGGCGGCATCGATCGTCCGCGCGGTTAGATCGCCGGTGGAGACGTCGATCCAGGCGAGACCACCCTGCTCGGCGCTGCGGGCGAAAGCGGCCAGGTAGTTGTGGCTGCGCGCATCCAGCAACGTGTCTTCGGTGATCGTGCCCGGGGTGACCAGACGCACGACCTCGCGCCGGACGACCGCCTTCGAGCCACGTTTCCGCGCTTCCGCCGGGTCTTCCATCTGTTCGCAGATGGCGACCTTGTGGCCGGCCCGGATGAGCCGGGACAGGTACATCTCGGCTGCATGGACCGGCACGCCGCACATCGGGATGTCGGAACCGGCATGCTTGCCGCGCTTGGTGAGCGCGATGTCGAGGGTGCGGGAGGCCTTGACCGCATCGTCGAAGAACAGCTCGTAGAAGTCGCCCATCCGGTAGAAGAGGAGGGCGTCGGGAAAATCCACCTTGATGGCGAGGAACTGTGCCATCGACGGTGTCGCGTCGGCGAGGGCGGCTGCGTCGGTGGCGGGGAGCATGACCGCTCCTACCCCGCCACCGACGCGCGCGCAACGTCAGCCGAGATCGCGGAACTTGCGCTTCAGGTCGTATTCCGGATGAGTGACCTCGGTCTCGAGCGAGGCGAGACGTTCTTCCAGTTCGCGGAAGCGGAATCGCAGTGCCGAAAACGTGTCGGCGGGTTTCACGGCCATGCCCCGCCAGAAGCTTGCATCCTCGCGGGCATCGGGCGGCATTTCCGACGGCTCCGGCAGGGGTTCCGTCTGCCGCGGCAGGGCGAAGCCGAGCGCGAGATACACGAGGCCCACGGCCCAGGGAAAGAAGACCATGCCGACGATCGCGGCAGCGCGGACCAGGCCGCGGCGGATGCCGAAATAATCGGCGATTCCGGCGCAGACGCCGAGGATGCGCCCGCGCCCGACATTCCGGCGCAGGCGGTGCGGGTTCAGCGACCCGAAAATCGATCCGCCCCGCTCCGACCGGCCCTCCCAGCGCTCTCGATACCGGCGGCGATGCCGTCTGCTCATGGGGTCTCCTTCGGGCGCCCGTCGGCACCCTCCTGCACGATCTTTTCCAGGTTGACGATGCGGTTTTCCATCCGCTTCGCACTGGCCCAGAGGTCGGCCAGCATCCGCTCGTCCTCGGCCGTCAATCCGCGCTGCGCCCGCCACCGCGTGAGGTAGTGGAAGACGATCCACAGGGGCACGACGATGGTCAGAGCCAGGATGCCGAGGATGAAAACGAAAGGGCTCATGCCGCGCTACCGCCGGACCGCCCGCCGACCTTGGCCTTCAGCGCGGCGAACTCCGCCTCGACCCGCGAATCCGCTTCGAGCAATGCGAACTCTTCCGCCAGGCTCTTTCCGCGACCGAGCGACAGGGATTCCGCCTTGCCCTCGAGTTCGTCCAGCTGACGCTCCACCTGTTCGAAGCGCGCCAGCGCGTCGTGGATGCGATCGTCATGCAGTTTCGTGCGGATGCGAATCCGGTTCGAGGCCTGCTCGGCGCGAACGGCCAGCACCTTCTCGCGCTGCTTCGCCTCGGTCAGCTTGGCCTGAAGTTGAGTGATGTCCTCGGTGGTCTTGCCGACAGCGGTCTCGATATCGGCGAACTGCTTCTGATGATCGGCAATGGCATCGGTGTAGCGGGCCTTTGCCACCAGGGCCGCCTTGGCCAGGTCCTCGCGGCCCCGCGCCAGGGCGAGCTCAGCCCGCCGTTCCCACTCGTCGCGTTCCCTCACGGCAGCGGTGATTCGCCGTTCGAGTTCCTTCTTCTCGGCCAGCGTCTTCACGGCGGATGCCCGCACCTCGACCAGGGTGTCTTCCATTTCCTGGATCATCAGGCGGATCAGCTTGCGGGGGTCTTCGGCCTTGTCTAGCAGCGCATTGATGTTTGCATTCACGATGTCGGTTGCGCGGGAGAAGATCCCCATCTGGTCCTCCTATTGGCTGGTGGCAACATGTATCGCAACCTCCGTGCCAGTTTTTCGGAGATGCTAACTCATTGAAATTTAATATAAAAAAGTATGGCCTTGCATAAATCGGCGAAAGTCGCATCGGTTTTGAGTAAGTTCTGCTAATATTCGGTGAGAATGGCCAACATCGACCCGCAGATCGACCTTCCACCGCTGATCGGGGCGGATGCCTCCTTCGCTGCGGCACTGTCCGATGTGTCCCGGCTGGCCGCGCTGGCGCGGCCGGCTTTGGTCATCGGCGAGCGGGGAACCGGCAAGGAACTCGTCGCGGCCCGATTGCACTATCTCTCGCGCCGATGGGATCGGCCGCTGGTGAAACTGAACTGCGCGGCCCTGCCCGACACCCTGCTGGAAGCCGAGTTGTTCGGACACGAAGCCGGTGCGTTCACGGGTGCGTTGCGGCGGCGGATCGGGCGGTTCGAGCAGGCCGACGGTGGAACGCTGTTCCTCGACGAAATCGCGTCGGCCGGCCTCCCGGTGCAGGAAAAGCTGTTGCGCGCGATCGAGTACGGCGAGTTCGAACGCCTCGGCTCGGGGGAGACCCGCCGCGTCGATGTGCGCGTGGTCGCGGCCGCGAACGTCGACCTTCCGACTTTGGCGGCGACTGGCCGTTTCCGGGCCGACCTGTTGGATCGCCTCGCCTTCGACGTGGTCACGCTGCCGCCGCTGCGCGAACGTCCCGAGGACATCCCCGTCCTGACCGAGCACTTCGGTCGTGCCATGGCGCATGAACTCGGCCGCGGTTATCCCGGATTCTCGGCTTCGGCGCTCGCCGTGCTTGCGGCCCACGACTGGCCGGGCAATGTCCGGGAACTGAAGAACGTGGTCGAGCGCGCCGTATATCGGGCAGAGGAGGGTGCCAGGCGGCAGATCAGCAGTATCGTGCTCGATCCCTTCGCCTCACCCTTCAGGCCCCGCTCCGCCGTTCAACCCGACCGGCCGAGCGCATCCCCGCCGACGCCGCGGCCGGCCCTCGGCGGCTATGCCGAGCAGGTGGCGGCGTTCGAGCGCGGCCTCCTCCTCGAGGCCCTGGAGCAGCACCGCCACAACCAGCGCCTCGCCGCCGCGGCGCTCGGTCTCAGCTATGACCGGTTCCGCCACCAACTGCGGCGGCACGGGCTGATCGGGCGATCACGGCAGTCCGTTGTTTGACCCAGGAGTTTCCCGGCCTTACGGTCGATTCCAACGGGAGGATCAACCCAATATCATGAGCGACGACCGATTTCGTAGCCTCTACGACGAGGCGATGCAGTTCCACTCACGCGGCCGGCCCGGCAAGCTCGAGATCAAGCCGACCAAGCCGATGGCCACGCAGCACGACCTTTCTCTGGCCTATTCTCCCGGAGTGGCCGCGCCTTGCCTTGCGATCCAGAAGGATCCGGCCGCCGCCTACGACCTCACCACCCGTGGCAATCTGGTCGCCGTCATCTCGAATGGCACCGCCGTTCTCGGGCTCGGCAATCTGGGTGCGCTCGCGGGCAAGCCGGTGATGGAGGGGAAGGCAGTCCTCTTCAAGCGCTTCGCCGACGTGGATTCGATCGATCTCGAGGTGTCGACCGAAGACGTCGACGAATTCGTCAATTGTGTCCGCTTCCTGGGGCCGTCGTTCGGCGGCATCAATCTGGAAGACATCAAGGCGCCGGAATGCTTCGTGATCGAGCAGCGCCTCCGCGAATTGATGGATATCCCGATCTTCCACGACGATCAGCACGGCACGGCGATCATCGCCGTCGCCGGCCTGATCAACGCCCTCGATCTGACCGGGCGTTCGATCAAGGACATCAGGCTGGTGGTGAACGGCGCCGGTGCGGCCGGAATCGCCTGCGTCGAACTGGTGAAGGCCATGGGCATGCCCCATGACAACGCGATCCTCTGCGACACCAAAGGGGTCGTCTATCAAGGCCGCACCGACGGCATGAACCAGTGGAAATCGGCGCACGCCGCGCGCACCAAGGCGCGCACGCTGGCCGAGGCGATGGAAGGATCGGACGTCTTCTTCGGCCTATCGGCAAAGGGAGCCGTGACGGTCGAAATGGTCCGGTCCATGAGCAAGAAGCCGATCATCTTCGCCATGGCCAATCCCGATCCGGAGATCACGCCCGAGGAAGTGGCGGCGATCAGGCCCGATGCCATCATGGCGACCGGCCGGTCGGACTATGCCAACCAGGTCAACAATGTCCTGGGATTCCCCTACATTTTCCGCGGTGCGCTCGATGTGCGGGCGCGCACCATCAACGACGCGATGAAGATCGCGGCGGCCGAGGCGATCGCGCGGCTGGCCCGTCAGGACGTGCCGGACGAAGTCGCGGCCGCCTATCGCGGCTCGCGTCCGCAATACGGTGCGGACTACATCATCCCGGCCCCCTTCGATCCGCGCCTTATCGAGGAAGTGCCGATGGCGGTCGCGAAGGCCGCCATGGAATCCGGGGTGGCCGGCCGTCCCATCATCGACATGGGCGCCTACCGGCTGGAGCTGCGTTCGCGCCTCAACCCGATGGCGGGCGCCCTCAATCTGGTCAGTGTCTTCGTCGAGGAGAACCCCAAGCGGATCGTCTTCGCCGAAGGCGAGGAGGAGACGGTCATCCGGGCCGCCGTGCAGTTCCGCAACGAAGGCTACGGAACGCCCATCCTGATCGCGCGTGAAGGGATGGTGGCTGCCTGCATGAAGCGGCTCGCGCTCGGTTCGCTCGACGGGATCGAGATGGTGGATTTCGAGAAGAATCCGCATGAGAAGGCCGATACCGACTTTCTCTATGCCCGCCTGCAGCGGCGCGGTGCGCTCTATCGCGATTGCACCCGCCATATTCGCCGGAACCGGAACGTGCTGGCCGCGAGCCTGGTGGCGCAGGGGCGCGCCGACGGGATGGTCACGGGCGTGACCCGGAACTACTTCACCGCGCTGGAGGACGTGCGGATGGTGATCGATCCGAAGCCCGACGAGAAGGTCTTCGGTGTCACCATGATGGTGGCCAAGGGGCGAACCGTCTTCATGGCCGATACCACCGTGCATGAACTGCCGTCTCCCGAAGAGCTGGCGGCGATCGCGGTGCAGACGGCCCATGTCGCCCGGGGCCTCGGCCACGAGCCGCGCGTCGCGCTGCTTTCCTTCTCCAACTTCGGAAACCCGATGCGCGAACGCGCATCTCACGTCCGCGAGGCGGTTGGCATCCTGCACGGCATGGACCTCGACTTCGAATGCGATGGCGAGATGTCGGCCGATGTGGCGCTGAACGAGGAGTTGCTCAAGGTCTACCCCTTCTGCCGCTTGTCCGGCCCGGCCAATGTTCTGATCATGCCGGCACTGCATGCCGCGAATATCGGTTCCGGCATGTTGCAGTCGCTCGGCGAGGGCGAGGTCATCGGTCCGCTGTTGATGGGGATGTCGAAATCGGTTCAGATTGCTCCGATGGGAACGACGGTACGCGGACTGGTCAATTATGCCCTGGTGGCCGCGCGCCAGGCGTCGATGTAGTCGATCGGGAGGGTGGGGATGACGCTCGCGGCGGTCGGTGCTTATCTGTCCTATGTCGCGGGGGGACTGGCGCTTCTGATCGCCGCCCTCGCCATCTATTCGGCGATCACGCCCTACCACGAGGTCCGCTTGATCCGGGCTGGAAACGAGGCGGCCGCCTGCTGCTTCGGCGGTACTGCGATCGGTCTCGCGATCGTCGTCTATACTGTAGCCGCCAACAGCGTGAGCTGGATCGACATGGTTGTCTGGAGCGCCCTCGCGCTGGTGTTCCAGCTGCTGGCCTTCCTTCTCGTATCCATGGTCCTGCCGGGCTTCCGGCAGGGGATCGAGGCCGGCCGGACGTCATACGGCATCGCGCTCGGCGCCTTTTCGATCGCGGTCGGCCTGCTCAATGCCGGATCGCTGACCACGTAAGGAGGGAGGACGTTCCATGCGCCGTTCCCGTCGCGTCGGTACGCTGCTCGCAGGTACAGCCTCGCTGTTGATCCTGAGTGCCTGTGACGAGGAGCCGGTTCAGGATCCGCTGTATTCCGACATCGAAGCCTGCGCCGCCGAGAACCCGCGCAACGAATGCAACGACGCATTCGCCTCGGCCAAGCAGTGGCACGAGGAACGCACCGACCGCTTCTCCAAGAAGGAGGAATGCGAGGCCCAGTTCGGCCCCGGCAACTGCGAGACAGTCGCGCGCGCCAACGCCGACGGTTCCAGCACCAGCTTCTTCATGCCGGCCCTGATGGGTTTCATGCTGGCCAAGAGCATGCAGGGCATCGGCGGATATCCCTCGGGCTACCCGCTCTATTTCGATCGCCAGGGCTATGCCTATGCCGGGGGGACACAGGTCGGCACCTGCAATCCGCCCGGAAGTTGCCAGCCAGCGGCGACGGGCTCGAGCAGTTCGACGACGCGCTCGACGACCGGCAGCGGCTTCTCGTCGACCAGCAGCCGGCGGTATTCGGTGACACCCACCACCGGCGGGTCCACGAGCATTTCCTCTACCTCCGCCCGTGGCGGCTTCGGGGCGACGGCGAGCCGGATGTCCAGCGGCTCCAGCAGTTAGGACATCCATCTTGGAACGCGTCGCCATTGCGGCTCGCCCGGACTGGCGCGAGAAGGTCGAGGCGATCGGCTTCGATTTCCACACGATCGACGCCGCCCCCTACTGGGACGAGAACGCCTACTACCGCTTCACGGCGGCCGAGATCGATGTCATCGACGATGCCGCGGTGGAACTCCATCGGTTGTGCCTCGAGGCCCTGGATTATGCGATCAAGGGCGGCTTCCTCGATCGCTTCGGTCTGCCGCCCGGCGCGATTCCTCTCGTCGAAGCCAGTTGGAAGCGCCGCGACCCGGATCTCTACGGCCGCTTCGACCTCGCCTGGAACGGCCAAGGGCCGCCGAAGCTCCTGGAATACAACGCGGATACGCCGACGGCCCTGTTCGAGGCGGCGGTGGTGCAATGGCACTGGCTGCAGGATCTGCACCCGGGAGCCGACCAGTTCAATTCCCTGCACGAGGCGCTGGTCGAGCGATGGACCGCGTTGCGCGCGCAGTTCCCCGGCTTCGAGAGCCTCCATCTCGCCTGCGTGATGCCGCATGCCGAGGACGAGGGGACGATCCGCTATCTCCAGGCGACCGCGCTCGAGGCGAATCTCGCCACCAAGGTGCTCGGCATGCATGAACTCGGCTGGAACGGCCGGGATCTCACCGACCTCGAGGAGCAGCCGATCCGCTTCCTGTTCAAGCTCTATCCCTGGGACTGGCTGCTTTCCGAGCCTTTCGGAGCGCATGTCGGCCCGTCCGGCGTGGGGATGATCGAGCCGGCCTGGAAGCTGCCCCTGTCCAGCAAGGCGATCCTGTCGCTGCTCTGGCACCTGTTTCCCGACTGCCCCTATCTCCTGCCGGCCAGTCTCGAGCCGGGGGACATTCCCCAGGGAGTACGGGCGGTTAGAAAGCCGCTCCTCGGGCGCGAGGGCGCCAATATCCAGGTGGTCCAGGACGGCAAGGTCGTGATCGAGTCGGCGGGCCCCTATGGCAGCGAAGGGCATGTCTTTCAGGCCTGGACGGAATTGCCGAGCTATCAGGGCAATTATCCGGTCCTTGGGGCCTGGATGGTGGACGGGAAGTGCCGCGGCATGGGGATCCGCGAGGACAACAGCCCGATCACCCACAATTCCAGCCGCTTCGTGCCCCACCTGTTCCGTTGAGTTCAGGACATGCGGCGGATCAGATCGGTGTTGTAGTCACGGGCCATCCCCGGGATGAGAAACAGGTCGATCAGCGCCCACAGGCCGGGCAGCACCATGACGAAGGACAGTATCCCGAAAGAAATGAAGGAGATCGCCAGCGCCGATACGCCGAGCAGCAACATCACGATCGCCGACATCGTCCTGCCCAGATAGAAGCGATGCGCGCCGATGATTGCGAAGAAGAACCACAGGATATAGGCGACGACGGCCGAGCGCTTGTTCGCCTCGAAGCGCATCATCGCCGCCGCGTCCCGGCTGACACCGCCTTGCGTCGACATTCGATCCGACATGAACTGCCCACCTCGTGCCGTCACGGCATCGTAGTCGCTTGGAATCATAGCGCGAATCAGGGCCGCAGGCTCTCGCGGAGCGACGCCTCGGTCAGGATCTGGTCGAGCACCACCGGGCCGCCCCGGGGGGGATAGTAGACGTAGAGCGGCACGCCGTTCCGGCCATGCGCCGACAGGAAGCGGGTGATCTCCGGATCGCGGTTGGTCCAGTCCCCCTTCAGATAGACTATCCCCTTGTCCTGAAAGAGCTTTCTGCCGCCTTCGCTGCTCAAGGCCACGCGCTCGTTGACGAGGCAGGTGATGCACCAGGCGGCGGTCATGTTGACGAAGACGGGCTTGCCCGCGGCCCGGGCGGCATCGAGGCGGGCGGGGGAAAAGGCCTCGAATTCGGCGCTGGTGGCGGCCGTGGCGGGGGCCGGCAGGCTGGGTTCCCGCACGGCCAGGACCAGGGCGGCGGCCAGCGCTAGTCCAGCACTCACCTTGACCACGATCCCGCCGCGGCCCCAGGCCCAGGCGGCGAAGCCGAGCAGCACCATACCGGCCAGTACGGCGGCGAGGCCGTCAGGCCCGGTCTGCTGGGACAGCACCCAGACGAGCCAGGCGGCGGCCCCGAACATCGGGAAGGCGAGGGCCTGGCGGAAGGTCTCCATCCAGGCGCCGGGGCGGGGCAGGAGGCGGGCGAGACCGGGCAGGAAGGTGAGCGCGAGGTAGGGCAGCGCGAGGCCGAGGCCGAGCGCCTGGAACACCAGGACGGCCACCGGCCAGGGCGCGGCGAGGGCGAAGCCCATCGCGGTCACCATGAAGGGGGCGGTGCAGGGGGTGGCGACGATCGTGGCGAGGGCGCCGGTGAAGAAGGAGCCCATGTGCCCGCCGCGCGCGGCGAGGCCCTGGCCGAGGCCGATCGCGGGGCCGAAGGAGAACAGCCCGGCGAGATTGAGGCCGACGGCGAACATCACATAGGCGAGCACGGCGACGAAGGCGGGATGCTGCAGCTGGAAGCCCCAGCCGAGATCGCTCCCGCCGGCGCGGAAGCCGAGGAGCAGGCCGGCGACGATCGCGAAGGAGGCCAGCACGCCCGCGGTATAGGCGAGGCCGCTCAAGCGCAATGTCCGGCGGTCGCCCTGCGCGTGCTCGACGAGGCCGATCGCCTTGATCGACAGCACCGGGAAGACGCAGGGCATGAGGTTCAGCACCATGCCGCCCAGGAGCGCCAGGCCGAGCGCGAGCAGCAGGCCCGGCTGTCCCTCGGCCGCGCCGCCGTCCGCGCCCGTGCCTCCCGCCGCGGCGAGGGCGGGCGCCGCCGCCGGCGCGCCGGCGACGCGGGCCGCCTCGACCACGAAGGCGTGGCGCGCGCCGCCGCCGTCGATCCGTTCCTCCAGCACCAGCAGGCCCTCGAAACGCTCTTCCGGCCCGGCGCCGATGCCGCGGGTGAGAGCGAGGCGGAGGCCCTCGGCGCCGGCCTCGAAGGGCTGCGGCGTCACGTGCTCGAGCGCGGTTTCGGAATAGGGGAAGAAATAGGCGTCGATCAGCCGGCCTTGGGTGAGGTCGGGCGCGGCGAGAAGGAGGTCGATGCGCTTGCCGGCCTCCTTGAAGGTGGCGGGCCAGGGCGAGGGCTTGGGCAGCGCGTCGAGCGTGGCGCGGAACAGTGCGGCATGCGCCGGATCGGCGCGCCCCGCCGCGGCGATGGGGAGGTCGAGTGAGAGCGTGGCCTCCTCGGGGATGCAGATCTTCTCGCAGACGAGCCAGGTGGCGTGGACCCCGATGCGCGCCACGCTGCCCGGCATCGCGCCGGCCGGCACGGTGAGGCGCACCGGCAGCGTCACCTCGTTCGAATAGCCGTAGTTCATCAGCGGCCCGACCGGCTGGCGCTCGGGCACCGGCCATTCGATCTCGCCGGCGGCATAGCCCTCCGGCAGCGTCCAGGCCAGCATCGTCGGGATGCCGGAATCGCCCGGGTTGCGCCAATAGGTGTGCCAGCCCGGATGGATCTTCATGTGCAGGCCGAGCACGACGCTCTCGCCCGGCCGCGCGGCGGCGGCCTGCGACAGCAGCCGCGCCTGCACATAGGTGGCCGGGTTGTCGGCCGCCATGGCCGGCGCGACGGGGGCCGGCAGGGCCGGGCCGAGGAGGGCGAGCAGGAAGAGAAGGATACGCACGGTCCGCGAAGAGTTAGGGGTTCGGGCCGGACAAGGCCAGTCACGTCAGGTTGAGGGTTCCGCCGCGCCCGCGCAACGCCGCCTTTCGCCGCGGCGGCGGCGCTGATAGCGTCACGCGCGAGGCGGCGGGGCGAGGCATCGTTTCGCCGGGACCGGGTTCGGGCTCGGCCTCATCGGCAAAACAACGCTCGTGCGCCCGATGCGCACCCAAAACATGACGGGACAAGGATCGCCTTCGCACGAACGGCCACCCCACACGGCCGATGGCGGCTCGGCGCCTATCTCCAAGGAGCGCGCCGCCGAGATCGCGGCGATCTTGGACGAAGCGATCGACTGTTCGGATATTCCGGAAGCGGCGGCGGGATTCTTCCGACGCGCGAAGCTGGTCCTGCCCGGTGCCCGGAGAGGAACACGATGAACGCCTTTCCGCGCATCGCGCAAACCCCTGGCGTCATGGGTGGGAAGCCCTGCATCCGAGGCTCTCGCGTCACGGCCGGCATGCTCGTCGGCCAGCTCGGCGTCGGCCGCAGCATCGACGAACTACTGGCGGATTATCCCTACCTCGAACGGGATGACGTGCTGGAGGCTCTTCGTTTTGCCGCCTGGAGATTGCAGGAGCGCGACATCGATCCGGCCGACGGCTCGTAGCGCTACTGCGTTGTCCTCACCCTCCGCCCGTTAGGATTTGCTCAACCACAACCGGGGCATGGTGCGATGACGTGACATTGCACCACGGGGTGGGCCGCTCGGTTCGAGTGGCCCCGCCGTCCCGGGAACCGACGCCAATGACCCTGTCCGCCCTGCCCGATCGCGCCCTGCCGGCGAAGCCGCGATTTCGCGTCAGCTTCCGGCTCAGCATGCTGGCCGTGTCGCTGGTGACGGTGATGGTGACGGCGGGGGCGGTGCATCTGCCCTGGACCTATATCTCGCGCGCCAATATCGCCGACATGGCGACGCAGCTGAACACCGAGATCATCCGCGGCATCAGCCGCGAGATCGGCCGCCTGTTCGAGACCGCCGTCTCCACCCAGGAGGCGGTGCAGGAGGTGTTCCGCACCGAGACCGTGATGGTCGACGACCGGAAGCGGCGCGACCAGTTCATGTTCGCGGTGCTGCGCGCCAATCCGCAGTTCTCCTGGGTCAGCTTCGGTGCGCCCAACGGCGATTTCTACGGCGCGCAGCGGCGCGACGACCGCAGCTTCCGCGTGGCCGAGAGCCTGTGGGATCCGGGGCGCAACCTGGCGACGCGGCGCGAGGACTACTACGTCGGCGACGACCAGCGCATCTTCCTCACCCAGTCCAAGGAGAAGACCAACGACTACTTCTCGCCCGGGCGCGAGTGGTACCAGAAGGCGAAAGCGAGCCCCGGCAAGCACATCTGGACCGACGTCTACGTCTTCTCCCAGTCGCGCCAGCCCGGCATCAACACCGCGGTGACGCTCGAGATCGACGGCGAATTCGCCGGCGTGGTCTCGATCGCGATGGAACTGGAGCGGATCTCGCAATACCTGCGCGAGCTCAGGATCGCCCGCAGCGGCAAGGCCTTCATCGTCAACCGCAAGGGACAGATGATCGCCTTCGAGGAGCCGGCCGAGGTGTCGAAGATTTCCGACCGGGAATCCGGGGAAGCGGCGTTGCGCAGCCTCGAGGAATCGCATCATCCCGCCCTGGTGCTGGCGCGCGCGGCGCTGGTGCAGAACGGCCTGACGCTGGAGGAGATCAAGGCCCCGCGGCAGTTCATGTACAGCCCGCCGGGGCGCAACGAGGCGCATTTCGTGACCTTCGCGCCCGCCGGACACCTGGACTGGGTGGTGGCGACGATCATCCCGGAATCGGACTTCCTGACCGGGGTGAAGGACAATCTCGACCGCGTGATCTACATGATCCTGGCCGTCGTATTGCTGATGATGGCGCTGTCGATGGTGGTGGCGCGGGTGCTGTTCCTGAACCCGCTCTACCGGATGATCGAGCAGACGCGCCAGATCGAGAAGTTCGACCTGGAGGCGGCGAAGCCGATCCATACGCGCGTCTCCGAACTCGACAGCCTGTCGGTGGCGCTGCAGCAGATGGCGCACGGATTGGGGAGCTTCCGGAAATACATCTCCACCGACCTGGTGCGCGGCCTGCTCGCCCAGGGCATGAAGGCGCAGCTGGGCGGCGAGCGGCGCACGCTCACCATCCTGTTCATGGACATGGCGGGCTTCACCACGCTCACCGAGCGCCTCGGCCATCGCATGCTGCCCTTCCTCGCGACCTATCTGGGCTCCATGTCGAAGGTGATCATGGGCAGGCGCGGCACCATCGACAAGTTCATCGGCGACGCGGTGATGGCCTTCTGGGGCGCCCCCACCTGGAACGAGGACCATGCGGTGGATGCCTGCCGCGCGGCGCTCGAATGCATCAAGGTGATGGAAGCCCAGCGGGCCGAATGGAAGGCGGAAGGCAAGCCCGACCTCTATTGCCGCATCGGCCTCAACACCGGCCGCGTGGTGGTGGGCAATATCGGCTCGGAGGAGCGGCTCGACTACACGGTGATGGGCGACCCGGTGAACCTCGCGAGCCGCCTCGAGGGCATGAACAAGAACTACGGCACCTCGATCATCATCGGCCACAACACCTACGAGGAGGCGAAATACGACATCGTCGCCCGCCGCCTCGACCAGGTGCATGTGAAGGGCCGCGAGGAGCCGGTCTTCGTCTACGAGCTGCTGGACATGGCCGACCCCGAGAAGGACATCGAGCGTCCCGACTGGGTGCATGCCTACGAGGCCGGCCTCGACGCCTTCTTCGAGCATGAATGGATGAAGGCGATGGAGCATTTCAAGCGCGCCCGCAGCCTCCGCGGCGGCGACCAGCCGAGTGACATCTTCATCGAACGCTGCGAGGCGAAGCTGCCGCGGGCGATCAGGGACGGCTCGGCGATGGCCTGAGGGCGAGTGCCCGGCGGGCGCCGGCTACAGGTGCCGGCGCAGCATCGGCAAGGCCTCCTCGACGCAGCGGCGGCCCTCCGCGATCCCTTCCCTGGCGCGATGGAATTCCAGGAGCCCGATGTCGCGCAGCCGCGGGAGCAGCATCACGTCCGGCGGCTCGCCCGCGAGGCGGGTGCGGGTGATGTGGTCCTGCATGATGTTGATGGAATTGGCGATCACCTCGAAATAGCCGGGCGTCGAGGGTCCCTGCGGCAGGAGGCGCGGGAGGATCTGCGCCGCCTGCTCGCGGAGCAGGGCGGGCAACTGGCCGAGCACGCCGCCCATGAACTCTCCCGAGCGCGCGGGCGGCGTTTCCGCCGGTGCAACGGTCTCTTCCCGGAACCGGCGCCCGAGCAGGTCGCCGTTCAGGTTGACCGCGATGATCACCTCCGCGCCGAGGGCGCGGCAGACCGAGACCGGCACCGGGTTGCAGAGGCCGCCATCGACCAGCCATCGGCCGCCGAGCCTGGCCGGGCTGAAGATGCCGGGGAGCGCGATCGAGGCGCGCACGGCTTCGTCGACCGGTCCCGACCGCAGCCAGATCTCGCGGCCCGTGGCGAGATCGGTGGCGACGGCGGCGAAGGGCTTCGCATGGCTCTCGATCGGGGCCGCGATGCCGAGCCGGCGCAGGAAGGCCACCACCTCCTTGCCGTCGATCAGCCCACCGCCCGACAGCCGGACATCCATCAGGCCGAGGATCTCGCGCCAGGTCGCCGCTTGCGCCCATTCCCGGAGCGCGCCGAGCCGCCCGGCGACATGGGCGGCGCCCACCAGCGCGCCGACGGAGGTGCCGCAGACGATGTCGGGTTCGATCCCGGCATCGATCAGCGCGTCGATGACACCGATATGCGCCCAGCCGCGGGCCGAGCCGCTGCCGAGCGCCAATCCGACGCGCGCCGCCTTCATCCGCTCCACCTCCTATTTGCAGTCGCCGAGCGGCTTGTCGAAGGCCGCCCTGGTGCCGTCGCCGGCCCTGAAACAGCCCTTGGTCCAGGTGCCGCTCGACATCCGCTTCCTGGCGGCATGCCAGAATTCGCCGGGGCCTTCCGGGCGGTCGTCGAACCACAGGCCCTCGGCGCGGTCGCCGTTGGCCCAGGTGAAGACGCCCTGGCCCTGCCGCAGTCCACCGATCCAGTCGCCCTCGTAGTGCTCGCCGTTCGCCCATCTGGCGGTGCCCCGGCCGTTCAGCCGGGCATCGAGGAAAGTGCCTTCATAGGTGACGCCGCGTTCCTTCAGGATGCCCTGGCCGTTCTCCCAGCCGTCTTTCCATTCACCTTCGTAGCGGCTGCCGTCGGCGAAGGTCATTACACCCTTGCCGTTCTGCCGGCCGAAGCGGAACTCGCCGTCGTAGGTCCCGGAGCGGTCGGAGAAGACGCCGCGGCCGTGCTGGCGGTTGCGTTCCCACTGTCCCTCGTAGCGGGCGCCCTGGGGGGTGGTGAGAATGCCGAAGCCGTGCATGGCGCCGGCGCGCCAGTCGCCCTCGTAGCGCGCGCCATCGGACATGATCAGCGTCGCCTTGCCCTCCGCGCGGCCGCGGACGAGCCCGCCCTCGAAGCGCTGGACCTTGCCCGCGTGTCTCATTTCGAGGACGCCCGGGCCTTCGGCGGGACCCAGCGGGCATTCGCCGGACCAGATCGCCGTCTCGCCCGCCCGCGGCGAGGCGTTCCAGATCCAGCAGCCGGTCCCTGCCCCGATGCTCCAGCCGGGGTTGCCGGGGCGGGCGAGCTGTTCCGGCGGCGGCGCCGGCGGCCGGCCCTGGGCGCCGGTGGCTTGCGGGAAGAGCAGGATCGCCAGGCCGAGGATCAGGATCCGCAAGGCATCGTCCCCCATGGCCTGCCGGCGCGCCGCCGAGAGGCGGGCTGATCCGGCTTCCGGACGGGTGGCGAAAAGTACCGTGCCGGCGCGGCCCGGCACAACCGGGCATCCCTTCGGGCGGCACAAGGGCCGTCCCCGTGGCGGCGACCGCGCGGCAATCGACGGTTTCAATCCGAGAACGCAAACACCTTTCGCGTATGCCGCGGCAGGCTAAGATCGGAGCGGAGCGCCGCCAGGCCGGGCCTTCGCCGCGGCGGGATGTCCGCGCGAGCAGCCGAGGACGCGCGCCGGTCGCGCAGGGCGAGGGGCAAGAGTATGCGCAAGGTTCTCTACGGTTTCGGCGCGGCGATTCTGCTGATCGTCGTGACGTTCGGTGGGGTGATCGGCTTCGCGTTGTCCATGAGCTCGGGCCTTGACGAGGAGAGCAAAGCCTATGTCGAGGAAGCCCTATCGGCGATCGCGGCGAATTGGGATGGCCAGAAGCTGCTGGAACGAAGCAGCGCCGAACTCCGCGACCTTGCAAAGCCGGACGAGGTGAGGACGTTCTTCATCTCGCTGTCGCGCCTGGGGACGATGGTCGAATACCAAGGGGGCGACGGGACAGGCGAGCATGGGCTATTTCACCGGCACCGGGATGAACATCACCGCGGCCTCTGTCGCGACGGCCAAGTTCCAGAATGGCGCGGCGACATTCCGCATCGGCCTGGTGAAGCGAGAGGGGCGCTGGTTCCTGCATAGTTTCCATGCCGATCCGGTATTCGGTCCCCGCACCGGCAGCGGCGCCTGACACCGACGGACCTGATCCTGCGCACGAGGGAGCGGCGCGGGGCCTGCTGGATCGGGCGCTGGCCGTGGCGAAACCCCGGCCGGAGGTGGAACTTCCGGTCTCCGCCGCGCGTTCTGCCCGTTCGCGCGCCGACCTTTGAACCCTGCGAAGAACCGAACCCGCCTTGAACGCACGAATCCGAAACTTCCTCAGTGTTCTGCGGGAGACATTCTGGCTGCTGCCGGGGCTGATGGTCGCGGGCGGCGTGCTGATGGCCATGGGGCTGGTCGAGGTCGATCGCAGCGGCGTCATCCCGCGCGAGGTGCTCTCCGGGCCCTGGCTCTACAATGGCGGCGGCACCGGCGCCCGGACCCTGCTGGGGGTGGTGGCGACATCCACGATCGCGGTCGCCGGCACCGTTTTCTCCATCACCATCGCCGCCCTGACACTGGCCGCCGGGCAGATGGGTCCCCGGCTGCTGCGCAACTTCACGCGCGACCGCGGCAATCAGCTGACGCTGGGGGTCTTTCTCGGCACCTTCTCCTATGTGCTGATGGTGCTGCGGAGCGTGCGGACGCAAGGCGAGGGGGAGTTCATTCCCCATCTGTCGCTCAGCTTCGGTATCTTCCTCGCCTTCGTCTGCGTGGGCATGCTGGTCTTCTTCGTCGGGCACATGGCGTCGCGGATCAACGTCGATACGGTGATCGATCTGGTCGGCGACGAAGCCCGCGACGCCATAGGCCGGCTGACCGCCGAGGTTCCGGGAGAGGCCGCACCGCCGGAGGCGTTCTGGCGGGACGCCGTGGTCCTGCGCGATCCCCGGCGGGGCTATCTGCAGCAACTCGATCATGGCGGGCTCGCCGATTGGGCGGCCGAGCATGGGACCGCGATCCGGATGCTGGTGCGGCCGGGGGCCTTCGTCTTTCCCGGGGCGGCGATCGCCCTCATGAAGCCGGCGGTGGAAGGGGCCGAAGCCGCGATCCGGAATGCCACCGCCCTCGGGCCGCAGCGGCTGAGCGCCGCGGATCTCGAGTTCGCCGTGCGACAGCTGGTCGAGGTGGCGGTGCGCGCGCTCTCGCCCGGCATCAACGATCCGCATACCGCGATCAGCGTGCTGGACCGTCTGGGGGCGATGCTGTGCGACCTGGCGCCGCTTCACCTGCCGATAGGCGTCGCGCTGCGCGAGGACCGGGTGGTGCTGGTCGTGCCGAGCGTGGACTATGCCGGCCTGCTGGATGCGATGTTCCACATGATCCGGCAGAACGCGACGGCGAACGCGGCGGTGCTGATCCGGCTGATGGATGTGTTGACCGCGGTGGCGGATTGCGAGCGGGACCCCGCGCGGGTGGCGGAACTGCAGCGCCACGCGGATCTCGTCCTCGGCGACGGCAAGCGCGGGATCGGGGCGCCGGCCGATCTGCACGATCTTCGCCGGCGCCATCGCGCCTTCGACCTGATGCGCCGCCGCCGGCCCGCCGATCCGGGAATGCGCTGAGGCCGGAATTCGCTGGAGCCGCGCGGCGATCGATGGCTTTCTGAAGCCTCCCGCCCCATGTCCGGCGGGGCGGATGGAAGCGACCGGGACGATGACCCAGAACGTCTACGACAGAAGCGACTTCTTCGAGGGCTACAGCCGGCTCGGCCGCTCGGTGCAGGGGTTGGACGGCGCCGCCGAATGGCCGGCGCTGCGGGCATTGCTGCCGGATCTCGGCGGGCGGCGTGTGGTCGATCTGGGCTGCGGCTTCGGCTGGTTCAGCCGGTATGCGCGACAGGCCGGAGCGGCGAGCGTGCTGGGCCTCGACCTGTCGGAGAACATGCTGGCGCGCGCCCGGGCCGATACCGCCGACGCCGCCATCACCTATGCGCGGGCCGATCTCGAGACGCTGGACCTGCCCGAGGGCGGCTTCGATCTCGCCTACAGCTCGCTGACGCTGCATTACGTCGAGGCGCTGCCGCGCCTCTTCGGCGTCGTCCACCGCGCGCTCGCCCCGGGCGGCGCCTTCCTCTTCTCGGCCGAGCATCCGATCTTCACCGCGCCCTCCCTCCCGGGCTGGACGGTGGACGCGGCGGGGCGGAAGGTCTGGCCGGTCGACGGCTATCTCGAGGAGGGGCCGCGCCGCACGGACTGGCTGACCAAGGGCGTGATCAAGCAGCACCGCAGCATCGGCACCTATCTCAACCTCCTGATCGGGGCGGGTTTCGCCATCGCCCATGTGCAGGAATGGGGGCCGAGCGACGCGCAGATCGCCGAGAAGCCGGTGCTGGCCGACGAACGCCTGCGCCCTGCCTTCCTGCTGGTGGCGGCGCGGCGGGCGTGAGCGTCCACTGGGACTTGCGCTGGATCAAGGCGTCCGCGCACGGAAACACCGAAGCTCCGCCCGTCCTGTTGCAGGGAGGCGGCGATGCGGTGGATCATGCTGGCTGCGGCGGTGCTGATGGCCGGGACGGGGGCCGCGCGCGCAGCCGATATCGGTGATCCGGGCACCGGGCGGGAGATCGCCCGGCGCTGGTGCGCCGAGTGCCATGACATCACCGGCGCGCTGCCGCGGGTGCAGGACGGCCCGCCTTCCTTCGTCAGCGTCGCCAACAAGCCCGAAACGACCGCGGCGGGCCTGCGGGCTTTCCTGCACACGCCGCATGCGCGGATGCCGGACCTGGCGCTCTCGCGCGAGGAGACCGACCATATGATCGCCTATATCCTCGGCCTGAAGCGCCGCTGAGACAACCTTTGGCATTGCCCGATCCCGTTTCCCGAAGCCCGGCCGGTTCAACGCCCTGGCATGCCCTGCCGGCCGAGCGGGTGCTGGCGGAATGCGCCAGCACCACGGCCGGCCTCGCCGACGAGGAGGCCGCGGCGCGGTTCGCCCGAAACGGGCCGAACCGCCTGGCGGCGGCGCCGCGGCGCGGCCCGGTCGCCCGCTTCCTCGGCCAGTTCGACAATCTCCTGATCTACGTCCTCATCGCCTCCTCGGTGGTGACCGCGCTGATGGGGCATTGGATCGATACCGGTGTCATCGTGGCGGTGGTGCTGGTGAACGGGCTGATCGGCCACATCCAGGAAGGCCGGGCGGAGGAGGCGCTGGACGCCATCCGCCAGATGGTCGGCCCGCATGCCTCGGTGCTGCGGGCGGGGCGGCGGATCGCCGTGCCGGCGGACCAGCTGGTCGGCGGCGACATCGTGCTGCTGGAGGCGGGCGACCGCGTCGCCGCCGACCTGCGGCTTCTGCATGCGCGGGGCCTGCGGATCGAGGAGGCGGTGCTGACCGGCGAATCGGTGGCCGTGGACAAGACGGATGCGCCGGCGCCCGAGGCGGCGCCTCTCGCCGAGCGCGGCTGCATGGCCTTTTCCGGCACGCTGGTGGCGGCGGGGCAGGGGCGGGGCGTCGTGGTGGCGACCGGTGCGGGCACCGAACTCGGCCGCATCAGCACCCTGCTGCAGGATGTGCAGACGCTGGACACGCCGCTGGTGCGGCAGATGAACCGCTTCGCGCGCCTCCTCACCTTCGTCATCCTGAGCATCGCCGCCGGCACCTTCGCCTTCGCCACCGGCCTCGGGGGCATGCACTGGGAAGACGCCTTCATGGTTGTGGTGGCGCTCGCGGTGGCGGCCATCCCGGAGGGGCTGCCGGCGGTGATGACGGTGGCGCTGGCCATCGGGGTGCGGCGCATGGCGGCCCGGCATGCGATCGTCCGCCGCATGCCCGCGGTGGAGGCGCTGGGCGCGGTCTCGGTGATCTGCAGCGACAAGACGGGCACGCTGACGCGCAACCAGATGACCGTGCGGCAGATCCGGCTGGCGGATGCGGTCTTCGACGTCGAGGGCGCCGGCTACGAGCCCAAGGGAGGCTTGCTGCGGGACGGGCGGCCGGCCGATCCGGCTGAGGAGCCGCGGCTGATGGAGTTCGTCCGTGCCGGCATCCTCTGCAACGACGCGGCGCTGCGGCAGGGCCCGGGCGGCTGGACCGCCGACGGCGATCCGATGGAAGCGGCGCTGGTCTCGCTCGGCCTCAAGGCCGGACTGCAGCCGGATGCGCTGCGCCGGGAGGAGCCCCGGACCGACGAGATTCCCTTCGATGCCGCGCATCGCTTCATGGCGACGCTGCATCACGACCACCAGGGCCGCCACTGGATCGTAATGAAGGGCGCGCCGGAGGACGTGCTGGCGCGCTGCGCCGGGCTGCGCGGGGCGGACGGCGAGGCCCCGGTGGATCCGCGCCGCTGGACCGAGGCGGTCGAGGCGATGGCGGGCGAGGGCCTGCGCGTGCTCGCCCTGGCGGTGAAGCCGGTGGACGGGAGCCAGCGCGAGCTCACCTTCGACGATGTCGCGGGGGGGCTCACGCTCCTCGGCCTGGTCGGCCTGATGGACCCGCCGCGCGAGGAGGTGGCCGAGGCGATCCGCGACTGCCGCGGTGCGGGGATCGCGGTCAAGATGATCACCGGCGATCACGCGGCGACGGCGCTCGCCATCGCCCGGCAGCTCGGGCTCACCGAGGATCCGGTGGTGGTGAGCGGCGCGGCGCTGGAGAGGATGGACGAGGCGGAGCTGCGCGCCGTCGCGCTCGAGGCAACGGTCTTCGCCCGCGCCACGCCCGAGCACAAGCTGCGGCTGGTCGAGGCGCTGCAGGCCGATGGGGCGGTGATCGCCATGACCGGCGACGGGGTCAACGACGCGCCGGCCCTGAAGCGCGCCGATGTCGGCGTCGCCATGGGGCTGAAGGGGACGGAGGCGGCGAAGGAGGCGGCCGAGGTGGTACTGGCCGACGACAACTTCGCCTCCATCGTCGCCGCCGTGCGCGAGGGGCGCACGGTCTACGACAACCTGACCAAGATGATCGCCTGGACGCTGCCGACCAACGGCGGCGAGGCGCTCGCGGTGCTGGCCGCCATTCTGTTCGGCCTCGCCCTGCCGATCAGCGCGGTTCACATCCTGTGGATCAACCTGACGACCGCCGTGGCGCTCGGCATGACCCTCGCCTTCGAGCCGACCGAAGCGGGGACGATGCGCCGGCCGCCGCGGCCGATCGGCCGGCCCCTCCTGTCGGGCTTCCTGGTCTGGCGGACGGTGCTGGTTTCGTCGCTGATGGCGCTCGGCGTCTTCGGCGCCTACGACTGGTCGGCCGGGCGCGGCGCCAGCGCCGTCACGGCGCAGACGCTGGCGGTGAACGTGATCGTCGCGATGGAGATCGCCTATCTGTTCAGCATCCGCTTCCTCTATGGCGCCTCGCTCACCTGGAAGGGCGTGCTGGGGACGCCGGCGGTGCTGACCGGCATCGCCGTCACGGCGGTGGCGCAGCTGGCGCTGACCCATCTGCCGGTGATGAACCGGCTGTTCGGCACCGCGCCCCTGTCGGCGACGGACTGGGGCGTGGTGATCGCGCTGGGCGCGGGACTGTTCGCGGTGCTGGAACTGGAGAAGGTGGTGCGCCGGCTGCTCCCGCCTTAGGCCGGTGCCGGGCGGGGCGTGCCGGGGAACCGCGGCAGGCCGGCGATGATCTGCACGGTGCCCGCGAAAAGGCCCATGGCGACGCCGAGCTTCCAGGCCATGTCGTAGGAGCCGAGGGCGTCGAACAGCAGGCCGCCGCCATAGGCGCCGAGGCAGCTGCCCAGCTGATGGCTGGTGAAGGCGACGCCCTGGATCATCGCCTGCCAGCGCAGGCCGAACATCTCGGCCACCATGCCGGCGACCAGTGGGCCGACGCCGAGCCAAAGGAAACCCATGCAGGCTGCGAAGACGAGGGTCGATTCGGGCGTCGGCGCCGTCACGAAATAGGCGCCCAGCACCAGCGAACGGGTGAAGTAGATGCCGCCCAAGAGCATGCCCTTGGACCAGCGCCCGCCGGCCCAGCCGAAGAACAGGCTGCCGAGGATGTTGAAGCCGCCGATCACGCCCAGCGCCTGGGCGCCCAGCATCGGGTCCATGCCGCAAAGCGCCAGGTAGGAGGGCAGGTGCGTGGTCAGGAAGACGAGCTGCAGCCCGCAGATGAAATAGGCGAGGCTCATGATAACGAAGGGCCAGTGCCCGAGCGCCAGCCGCACCGCGGCGCCCATGCCCAGCTGCTCGGCGAGATTGGTCTGCGGCGGCGCCGGCAGCCGGTCGACGCGACCGGCCATCCAGGCCGCCGGCAGCATCACCAGCGCGATCACCACGAAGCCCATGACGCCGGCGCGCCAGCCGAAGCTTTCGGCCAGCATCTGACCGGCGGGAGCGGAGATCAGCGCGCCGAGCGAACCCGCGGCGGAGACGATGCCGAGCACCGTGCTGCGGATGGCGGCGGGGATGGAGCGGGAGGAGACCGACATCGCGATCGCCGAGCCGCAGCAGCCCATCGCGGCACCGATCAGGATGCCGGCGCCCAGCATGACGCCGAGGAGACCTTCGGCGGTCGCCAGCAGGAACAGTCCGAGGACGTAGAGCGCGGACCCGGCCAGCATCACGGCGCGGTAGCCGTAGCGGTCGGCGGCGGCACCGGCGATCGGCTGCAGGAAGCCCCAGGCCAGGTTCTGCACGGCGATCGCCAGGGTGAAATCGGCGACGGTCACCGACAGGTCCTTCACCGCCGGCTGCACGAAGAGGCCGATGCTCTGCCGCAGTCCGAGCGCCAGGCTCAGCATAACCGAGGCGCCGATCAGGATCGGCAGGACGGGGCGTAGGCTCTGCGCGGTCTGCATGAACGGAACTGTTCCCCCTTCGGGCGCGATCACCCCTGTCATCCTGACCGCGCCGGCCGGCGGGGCGATAGCGCAAAGGGCCTTTCCCGAGCTGAACTCCATTCACCCGGTCCAGCCGCGCGTCGACCGCCGGCACCGTCTGAAGCCTATACAGTCGGCTGCCCGGACAGTCCTGCGGCCCGGGCAGGGCACCTATGCCGCCCTCGCGGTTTTTTTTCGATCCGCCCCGGAACCCCGGGCGGGTATGAGCGTTGTTGTCGTACTCACGGTTTCGGGCCTCCCACCGGTCCCTCCCTGGCCGTGAGAGTGCGACCTGTCGTGCGCCCCCCGGCCTCCCCCGCCGGGGGGCGTTCCCTTTTTCGTCATGTTGCTGGAAATGGCGATGGGGGACGATCCGATCGTGGCCTACATCTCCCTACATTCGCAATGTCACAGCCTTGCCCCAGCGGCTTTACTTTTCGTTAACCGGAAATGTCGAGGCTGATCCAGTACCGCGATGAGCAGTTCCATCACGGAGTGAAGCGATGATTATGCCGAAAGACCAGCCGTTTACAGTTACTTATGACGAGGTCCTGCACTCTGCGGTGATCGATATCCGCGGGATCCGAAGCGTGCTTCCGGGTACGTTCGAAAGTCCGGAAGAAGCCGGCGAAGCGGCCCAAATGTTTTTCCGCGCGCTGCTCAACCGTTTGACCGCAGCGAATATGAACCGCGATATTCTCGCGTAAAGCAAGGATCAAGTCGAAGCCTCGGCGCCGGAACCCGCAACCTCGGCCGTCGTTACCCTCTTCGTCCCGCTGGACGGAAAAAGAGGGCGGCATGCGTCATACGGTCCTGGCTCTCCTCATCGCCGTCGGTGCCTGCGGGCACGAAGAGCGTGGCTGGCGCGGCAGCATGGCCGGCGACTACCGCCTGGTGGCGGCCTGTGCCGCCGCCCGCCTGGCGGTGACGCAGAGCCTGCGGGAGGACCAGCGCGTCGCCATCCTTGCCGATCGGGCGCGCATGGCGGCTCCGTTCTACGAAGCACGCCTGCAGGAAACCGCTCCCGACCGCTTCTTTGCGGAGATCAGCCGAGGCAGCGAGAACCCCGCCGGATTGGCAGCCTGGCAGGCCATCCAGGATTGCGCCGATGGCGGGCCGGACCGGATACTGCCGCCGGAGCATGTGCGCGCGGCGGTCTAGCGCCGCTCAATCGTCGGCCATCCCGGCCAACTCCTCGTCCAGGAAATCGTCTTCGCCCACCAGGGAAGCGGCGGCGTCGTGACGGAATGCCTGCCAGTCGCCATGCCTGCCGGTCATGTCCCACAGGGCTCTCGCCCGGTCATCGATCGTCCGCGCGTCGGTGTGCATGGCCAAGTTCCGTTCTTCATCGGGACCAGTGACAACGATCCGGCGCGGGGTGGGGTTCCCCGCGCGCCTTGCGATCACGTCCGGGTGATGAGGGAACGAACCTCGCCGCGCCGAATTCCTTTCCACGCAAAGGATGGGCCAACGAGCTGAGCAGGTGTTCAATATGGATCGGCGTGTGATGCATGGGGGACTGGCGGCGGGCGGATTGGTTGGGCTCGCCACGAGCCTCCTGCTGACCTGGCCTTCGGCGAATGCCGCGCTGATCGCCGCGGGATTGTTCGTCGCGGCTCTGCTGACCGGAGTGTGGTTCCTGTCCCGGGCGCTGGTGGGCGAGGCGGCTCCGCCACAGACGTCAGCCCTCGAACGCTATGCGCGCGATCCCCAATCCTGACGAAACGGGCTCGCCCGTCCGGATCCTGGCCTTGCCCGAAGTGTCTCTGGATGCAGCGAACAGCAGAACCCGGCTGGGGGCGGTATCGACCTGCTGCTCGAAGGGGCCCCGCTGCTCGAAGGGGTTTTCCAAGCCAGCGCGGGATTAGGAAGCCAGCGCGGGGTTAGGCGAAAGTTCGCCCAACCCCGCGATTTCGAAGTGGTGCTGCCGGGAGGAATTGAACCTCCGACCCCGTCATTACCAATGACGTGCTCTACCCCTGAGCTACGGCAGCTTGTCTGGAAAGCGGCGCGGAACCTGCCACAAGGGGCAGGCCTCCGCAAGGACGGATAAAGGTCCTAACCGCTGACCACTTTCCACGAACCGTCGGGCTGACGGCAAGCGGTGCCGAAGGCGCTCTGCTGGCGCCCGTCGATGGTCACGGTCTGCTGGAACTCGCGGCAGTACTGGCCGGAACTGGTCTGGTAGGCGGGCTGGGGCACCACGCTGCCGGAATGCCCGCTGTCGGGATTGCGCCACTGCACCACCCGGCCGCTCGGCGCCGTCTCCAGCGCCTGGTGGCTGGCACGTTCGGCATAGACGCGGTCGGCCTTGTCGAGCGACTTGCCGGTCTCGCCGCCGAGAAGCGCTCCCAGCAGGGTGCCGGCGCCCACCGCGACCAGCCGGCCGGTTCCGCTGCCGATCTGTGCACCGGCGAGACCGCCGAGCCCGGCGCCCAGGACGGTGCCGACACCCTGTTTTGGGCCGGTCCCATCGGCGCAGGCGCCGAGCAGCAGCGCCAAGGCGGCAATACCCACGATCATCGTCTTACGCATGGCCGTCGATCCCCGGAATGGAACACCATCCTAGCATATAGTGCGGCCAGGATGGCTTCCGCCGGGTCGGATTGTGGCCGAATGGTGGCGCGGATTTGCGGCCTTGTCCGGGGTCGCATCCCTGGGCATGGTGCGCCCATGGGAAAGACCCCCGACCAAGACCCCTTCGCGCTGTTCGGCGCCTGGCTCGCGGAAGCGGAGAAGAGCGAGCCGAACGATGCCAATGCCATGGCCCTCGCCACGGTGGGGGCCGACGGCATGCCTTCGGTGCGCATGGTGCTGCTGAAGGGCCATGATGCGAACGGCTTCGTCTTCTACACCAACTGCGAGAGCCGGAAGGGCCGCGAACTGCTGGCGCAGCCGAAGGCGGCGCTCTGCTTCCACTGGAAGAGCCTGAAGCGCCAGGTGCGGGTCGTCGGCGCGGTGGCGCAGGTGAGCGGTGCCGAGGCCGACGCCTATTTCGCCAGCCGGGCCCGCGACAGCCAGATCGGCGCCTGGGCTTCGGCCCAGTCGCGGCCGATGGAAGGCCGTTTCGAGCTGGAGAAGGCGGTCGCGCGATTTGCGGCGAGGCATGCCGTCGGCAAGGTGCCGCGGCCGCCCTACTGGTCGGGCTTTCGCATTCTGCCCGACGAGATCGAATTCTGGCGCGACCGGCCGTTCCGGCTGCACGAGCGGCAGCAGTATCGCCGCGACGCGGCCGGCTGGACGGTCGACATCCTGTTCCCGTGAACGGTTCGCTCGACGCCGAAGCCACCCGCCTGCTGCGGCTGGCGACCTATGCCTCGGTGGCGACGGCCATGCTGTTGGTCGGCATCAAGATCGCCGCGTGGCTGCTTTCCGGTTCGGTGGCGGTGCTGAGTTCGCTGGTCGATTCCACCGCCGATGTCGCGGCCTCGGCGATCAACCTCCTGGCCGTGCGCCACGCGCTGACGCCGGCCGATCGCGAGCACCGCTTCGGCCACGGCAAGGCCGAACCCCTGGCCGGTCTCGCCCAGGCGGCCTTCATCGCGGGTTCGGCGGTGTTCCTGGCACTGGAGGCGGTCGACCGGATCATCAACCCGCAACCCTTGAAGCACGAGGGCATCGCGCTCGCGGTGATGCTCTTCTCGATGCTGGCGACGGCGGCACTGGTGCTGTTCCAGCGGCGCGTCGCCAAGGTAACCCGATCGATCGCCATCGAGGCCGATTCGGCGCATTACCTCTCGGACTTCCTGTCGAACGGGGCCACCATTCTGGCGCTGGTGCTGGTGGCGGTCTTCGGCTGGGGGATCGCCGATCCGCTGCTCGGCCTGTTCGTGGCGGGCGTCATCCTGTGGAGCGGCGCGAGCATCGCCCGTTCCGCCTACGACCAGCTGATGGACACCGAACTGCCGAACGAGGATCGCGCCCGCATCCGCGCCATCGCGCTGGCGCATCCGGAAGTCCTGTCGATCCACGACCTGAAGACCAGGGCCGCCGGCACCTGGCGCTTCATCCAGTTCCACCTGGAGCTGGATGGCCGGATGACGCTCGATGCGGCGCATGCCGTGGCCGACCGGATCGAGGCCGAGGTCGATGCGGCATTTCCCGGCGCCGAGGTGATCATCCATCAGGAGCCGGTCGATGTGAGCGCGCCGGACAAGCCGCATGCCGCCTGAGCAGGCGGAGGCCATCGCCTTCCTGTCCGATCCGGCGAACTGGCCGGAAGCCGGCGGGGCGGGAGTCGAGCGGATCGAGACCCATGGCGCACTGGTCTTTCTGGCCGGTGACCGGGTACGGAAGATGAAGCGCGCCGTCGGCTTCGACTGGATGGATTTCTCCACCATCGGAAAGCGCTCACGGGCCTGCGCGGCCGAACTGCGCCTCAACAGCCGGACGGCGCCTGAGCTGTATCTGGGCGTCCGCTGGGTCACCAGGGCGCCGGATGGCCGATTGGCGATCGACGGGCCCGGCGAGCGGATCGAACCCTTCATCGAGATGCGCCGCTTTCCGCAGGAGGCGCTGCTGGACCGCCTGGCCGAAGCCGGAAACCTCGACGCCGGCGTGACCGAGCGGCTGGCGGATGCGGTGGCCGCCTTCCATGCGTCGGCCGAGATTCGCCGGGAGATGGGCGGCGCCCAGGTCTATCGCGACGTCATCGCGATCGCCTACCGGCAATTCGGCAGTTTCGGCGGTTTCCTCGACAAGGGCGAGGTCGAGCGGTTGCGCGACCTGCAACTGGCCGAGCTGGAGGCGGTTGCGCCCTTGATCGAGGCGCGGCGCGAGGCAGGCTTCGTTCGCCACTGCCATGGCGACCTGCACCTGCGCAACATCGTCCTGCTCGAGGACCGGCCGGTGCTGTTCGACGCCATCGAGTTCAATCCCGCCTTCACCGAGACCGATGTCTTCTACGACCTCGCCTTCCTGGTCATGGACCTCAGCCATCGCGGGCTGAAGGGCCTCGCCAATATCGTGCTCTCGCGCTACCTCGCGCATACCGCCGACATGGAGGGGCTGCGGCTGCTGCCCCTCTTCCTGTCCTGCCGGGCGGCGATCCGGGGGCATGTCTCCGCCCTCGCCGCCGGCAAGGTCGCCGACCCGGAAGCGGCGGGGAGGCAGCGCCGCGAATCCGCCGCCTATTTGGGGCGGGCGCTTTCAGCCATCGCCCGCCCCAGGCCGCGACTGATCGCCGTCGGCGGCCTGTCGGGCAGCGGCAAGACCACGGTCGCGCGCGCGCTCGCGCCGCGCCTCGACGCCGATCCGGGCGCCGTGGTGCTGCGCAGCGACGAGATCCGCAAATGCCTGTTCGGTATCGCGCCGACGGACCGGCTGGGGCCGGAAGGCTATGGCCCGGCGGCAGGCAAGCGCGTCTACGCCGCCCTGCGGACCCGGGCCGCGGCGGCGCTCGCGGCGGGGCGCGCCGTCGTCGTCGATGCGGTGCATGCGCGGGCCGGCGAACGCGCCGCGCTGGAAGCGGTGGCGGCCGGGGCCGGCGTGCCCTTCGAGGGGCTATGGCTGGAGGCGCCGGCGGGCGCGCTGGCCGATCGGATCGAGCGGCGGCGGAACGACGCCTCCGATGCCGATCGGACCGTACTGGACGCCCAGCTCGGCTACGACCTCGGCGCGATCGGCTGGCGGCGGGTCGCGACCGGAGATGGCATGGCGGCAACCCTTTCCGCCCTGGAGAAAACGCTCGACCTCCAGGCCGGTTGATCGCCCCGCAGGGCCGCGTATCCTGTTGCCGGAGCTTCACGTCCACACAAAGAGAGGAGGGGTGCTCGATGCCCCAAATCCGCAAGATCACCGTACCCCTGAGCGGCCACGACGTGGATGGGGTGGTGCTCGACACCGCCTTCGGCGTGGCGAAGCGATTCGATGCCAATCTCCGCGCGGCGTTGATCCTGGCCGATCCGCGTGACGCGGTGGCCTTCGTCGGCGAAGGCATGACCAGCGCGATGCTGGAGCAGATCATGCTGTCGGCCGAAGGCGAGGGTAAGGAAAAGGGCGCGAGGACCAGGCTCCTGTTCGAGCGGCTGCGCGAGAAGCATGCCTGTCCTGACATCCTGCCGCCGCAGGCGGGCGGCTATGGCTGTCACTACTTCGAGCGGGTCGGGCGCGAGGACGAGGTCATCGCCCAGCGCGGCCGGCTCTGCGATCTCCTGATCGCCGGCAAGGTGCGCAATCCCGACGCCAATGCACCGCATCTCGCGCTCGAGGCGGCACTGCGCGAGACCGGGCGTCCGGTTCTCGTGGTGTCCAGCCCGACGCCCACTGACTTCAAGACCATCGCGATCGCCTGGAACGGGTCGATCGAGGTGAGCCGGGTGATAACCATGGGCATGCCGTTCCTGGAACGGGCCGAGCGGGTGATCGCCCTGTCGGTGGAAGGCGATACCGAGTACGGCCCGCCCGGCTCGGACCTCCTCGAATACCTCGCCTGGCACGGCATCAAGGGGGAGGCCGTGGCGGTGAAGGCGAGCGAGCGCGGCCAGGGTCAGGCGCTGCTGAACGCCGCCGTCGAGGCCAAGGCCGACATGATGTTCATGGGCGCCTATACCCGCAGCCACATGCGCCGGCTGATCTTCGGCGGTGTTACGGCCTTCATGCTGGACAATGCGCAGTTCCCGCTCCTGATGACCCACTGAGCCGTCAGGCCTGCTTCAGCCTGTAGCGGAAGTCGCAATAGGCGGCGCCCTTCATGATCGTCTGGGTGCGGCGGAATTCGATCGCGGGTTCGCCCACCTCGGCGATGTGGAAGTCGATGTCGCAGAGCAGGATGGCGCCCAGTTCCGGTTCGCCGAGCGCCTTGAAGAACTCGGCATAGGAACAGCGGGTGACGTTGTAGTCGCGGACTTCCGCGTCGTCGCGCAGCATCTCGCGGTCGATGGCGTCCCCGATGCGCGGGCGCAGGTCGGCCCAGATGGCGTCCCATTTGCCCCGGGCATCACCCGGCTTCTCGGCGCCGATGCGGTGATACAGATCGCGCGACCATTGGGTCAGCGCCTCGCCGATCAGCCGGTCCGCCTCCGCCTTGCCGAGGCGCTCGCGCAGGCTGCGCAGGACCGGCAGGAGGACCTTCGCCTGCAGCTTCACCTCGTCCAGGAGCGGAATGGAGGGCATCTGGGTATCGGTCATGGGGGTTCTCCCATTGGGTTCGAGCGGGCCGCCGTCAAGCCTTTCGGGCATTTCGCGGTTGCGCAAGAGGGGTCGGAGGCGTATGTCACCACCCCTCTAAACCCCACACGCGGGATCGCGGCCGGCGGATGAAAAGCCCCGCCAGTCGTTCCGGTGTCCGGATTTCCGGGCTCTCCCCGCGGCGGCTCAACCGGAAAAAGGATCTACCGGCATGGCGATTCCGTCGTTCACCATGCGTCAGCTCATCGAAGCTGGCGTGCATTTCGGCCACCAGACCCACCGCTGGAACCCGCGCATGGCCCCCTATCTGTACGGGGACCGCAACCGCATCCACATCATCGACCTGCAGCAGACCGTGCCCCTCCTGCACCGGGCGCTCGAAGCCGTGCGCGACGTGACCGCCGGCGGCGGTCGCGTGCTGTTCGTCGGCACCAAGCGCCAGGCCTCCGACGCCGTTGCCGAAGCCGCAGCCCGCTGCGGCCAGTATTTCGTCAACCACCGCTGGCTCGGCGGCATGCTGACCAACTGGAAGACCGTGTCGCATTCGATCAAGCGCCTGCGCGAACTGGACGAGCAGCTGAAGAGCGAGCAGCGCGGCCTGACCAAGCGCGAGTTGCTGTCGCTCACCCGCGAGCGCGACAAGCTGGAACGCGCGCTCGGCGGCATCAAGGACATGGGCGGCCTGCCCGACATCCTGGTCGTCATCGACACCAACAAGGAAGACATTGCCGTCGCCGAGGCGCGCAAGCTGAACATTCCGGTGGTGGCGGTGCTCGATTCGAACTCGAATCCGGAAGGCATCACCTATCCGGTGCCGGGGAACGATGACGCGCTGCGCGCCATTCACCTCTACGCCGACCTCTTCGCCCGGGCCGTGCTGGACGGCATCCAGCAGGAGATGGTGGCTTCCGGTGCCGATATCGGCGCCATGGAGGAGACCGTCGAGGAAATCGACGAGGCGACGCCCGTGGCCGCCGGCGAGGCGGAAGCCGCCGCCGCCCCGGCCGAATAACCATCGCCGCCCGGTTGCGGGCGGCGATCCGTTGTCTGTCCCTCTCCGGCCCGGATCATTGCGATCGGGGCCGGGGAGGGCTTGCAATTTCAGAGGACGACAATGACCGAGATTTCCGCTGCCATGGTCAAGGACCTGCGCGTCAAGAGCGGCGCGGGCATGATGGATTGCAAGAAGGCGCTGGCCGAAACGGGTGGCGACATCGAAGCCGCCGTCGACTGGCTGCGCAAGAAGGGCCTCGCCGCCGCCGCCAAGAAGGCCGGCCGCGTCGCCGCCGAGGGCCTGGTCGGCATCGCCGTCGCCGGGAGCAAGGGCGCCATCGTCGAGATCAATTCCGAGACCGACTTCGTCGCCCGCAACGAGCAGTTCCAGGGCCTGGTGTCGAAGACCGCCCAGCTGGCGCTCGGCCATGGCGGCTCGCTCGAGGCGCTGGCCTCGGCCCCCTTCGGGACCGGAAAGTCGGTCCAGGACGAGATCACGGCCGCGATCGCCACCATCGGCGAGAACATGTCGCTGCGCCGCGTGGCCACACTGTCGGTGACCGAGGGCGTGGTGGCCGGCTACATGCACAACGCGCTGGTGCCGGGATTGGGCAAGATCGGCGTGCTGGTGGCGCTCGAATCGGCCGGCGACAAGGCGAAGCTGGAAGCGCTCGGCAAGCAGATCGCCATGCACGTGGCGGCCGCCAATCCGCAGTCGCTCGACGTCACCTCGCTCGACCCGAACGCGATCGAGCGCGAGCGCGCGGTGCTGCTGGAGCAGGCCAAGGCCTCCGGCAAGACCGAAGAGATCGCCGCCAAGATGGTCGAAGGCCGCCTGCGCAAGTTCTACGAGGACGTCGTGCTGCTGGAGCAGGTCTTCGTCGTCGACGGGGAGCGCCGGGTTTCCAAGGTCGTGCAGGACGCCGCCAAGGACATGGGTGCCACGGTCGCGCTCAAGGGCTTCGTGCGCTATGCCCTGGGCGAGGGGATCGAGAAGAAATCCGAGGATTTCGCCGCTGAAGTCGCCAAGATCACCAGCTGACACTTCCGGCGGACCGGGGCGCGCCTTCGCCCCGGTCTTCTGGTATAAGTCGCCGACTCGTTAACCATTCAAAACGATATCATGGCATCCCCCCTGTACCGCCGCGTGCTGCTGAAATGCTCGGGCGAGGCGCTCATGGGCGAGGGGGAGTATGGCATCGACTTCGGCACCGTCGACCGCATCGCCGAGGAAGTGGTGGCCGCCCGTGCCATGGGCGTGCAGGTCTGCCTCGTCCTGGGCGGGGGCAACATCTTCCGTGGGGTCTCGGGTGCCACCAAAGGCATGGCCCGGGCCTCGGCCGACTACATGGGCATGCTGGCTACCGTCATCAACGGCCTTGCCATGCAGCACGCGCTCGAGACCCGCGATGTCGAGACGCGGGTCATGTCGGCCATCCCCATGGCCTCGGTCTGCGAACCCTATATCCGCCGGCGCGCCGTCCGCCACCTGGAGAAGGGCCGCGCCGTCATCTTCGCCGCCGGCACCGGCAACCCCTTCTTCACCACCGACACGGCCGCCGCCCTGCGCGCGGCCGAGATGGGCTGCGATGCCCTGTTGAAGGGCACGCAGGTCGACGGGGTCTATTCCGCCGATCCGAAGAAGGTGAAGGACGCGGTGCGCTACGAGACGCTGGGCTACATGGAAGTGCTGTCCCAGGACCTGAAGGTGATGGACGCCTCGGCCATCTCGCTGGCCCGGGAAAACAAGATCCCCATTGTCGTCTTCTCGCTGCACGAGCCGGGCGCGCTCGCCAAGGTGCTCTGCGGCGAGGGGCGTTGTACCACCATCCAGGGCGACTAGGTGCGGAGCCCTTCAATGAATCGAAACCGTTCGGGAGGATGATCGAATGTCCGATTTCGACATCGACGATATCGAGCGGCGCATGCAGAAGGCGGTCGAGGCGTTCCGGCACGAACTGGCGAGCCTCCGGACCGGCCGCGCCAGCGCCAGCCTGCTGGAGCCCGTGGTGGTGAACGCCTATGGCGCCGACATGCCGCTGAACCAGGTGGCGACGATCAACGTGCCGGAACCGCGCATGCTCTCGGTCCAGGTCTGGGACAAGGGCAACGTGTCGGCGGTGGAAAAGGCGATCCGCGCCGCCGGCCTCGGTCTCAACCCGATCACCGAGGGACAGACGCTTCGCGTCCCCATCCCCGAGCTGAACCAGCAGCGCCGGCAGGAAATGACCAAGGTCGGCGGCCAGTACGCGGAAGCGGCCCGGGTCGCCGTGCGCAACATCCGCCGCGACGGCATGGACAGGCTGAAGAAGGCCGAGCGCGACCACGACATGAGCGAGGACGACCACAAGATGTGGTCGGAGGAGACCCAGCGCCTGACCGACGAGACGATCAAGAAGATCGACGAGGCGCTGGCCCAGAAGCAGAAAGAGATCATGCAGGTCTGATGACGTGATGCAGCCTGCCCCGTCGCCCGCGGCGAAGCCGCCACCCCCGGCCCATATCGCCATCATCATGGATGGCAACGGCCGCTGGGCGACGCGCCGTGGCCTGCCGCGTGTCGCCGGCCATCGCGCCGGAGCGGATGCCGTGCGCCGGACCGTCACCGCCTGCGGCGATCTGGGGGTGCGCTTCCTCACCCTCTATGCCTTCTCCTCGGAAAACTGGAAGCGGCCGGCGAGCGAGGTCAGCGACCTCTTCGGCCTGTTGCGGCTCTACCTGCGGCGTGAACTGGCGGAACTGCATTCGAACGGCATCCGGCTCCGCGTCATCGGCGACCGCACGCGCCTGCCCGCCGATGTGGTCGAACTGATCGCCGACGGTGAAAGGGTGACCGCCGGCAACAGCCGCTTCACCCTGGTGATCGCCATCAACTACGGCGGGCAGGCCGAAATCGTCTCGGCCGCGCGGCGGATCGCCGAGGCGGCGAAGGCCGGCACCCTCGATCCGTCGAGCATCGACGAGGCGGTGTTCGAGAGCCATCTCGACACGACCGACATCCCGAATCCCGATCTGCTGGTGCGCACCAGCGGGGAGCAGCGCCTGTCCAATTTCCTGCTCTGGCAGACCGCCTATACCGAACTCGTTTTCACGCCTACGCTCTGGCCTGATTTCGGACGCGAGGCGTTGGAAGAGGCGATCGATGAGTTCCATCGGCGCGACCGCCGCTACGGCGCCGTCGGGGCCTGAAGGCTTGTTCAGCGGTCTCGGGCTGCGCATCGTCTCCGCCCTGGTCCTGATTCCGGTGGCGGTGTTGGCCGTGTGGTTCGGCGGATGGCTCTTCGCCGCGCTGGTCGGCGTCTTCGCCGGCCTCATGCTGTGGGAATGGCGGCGGCTGACCGGGGGGCGGGCAGCCTGGATGGCCCTCGGCATTCCCTATGTGCTCCTGCCTTGCCTTGCGCTCATCTGGCTGCGCGATCAGAGCGGCGACGCTTTCCTGGTGCTGATCCTCTTCGTCTGCGTCTGGGCATCCGACACCGGCGCCTATGCGGCCGGCCGGATGATCGGCGGGCCCAAGCTCGCCCCCCGGATCAGCCCCAACAAGACCTGGGCCGGCCTGTTCGGCGCCATGGCCGCCTCCGCCGCCGTTCTGCTCGCCGCCCTGCACTGGCGCGGCGGGGCCGCGCCCGACGGATGGTCGCTGAGCACCGCCGCGGTCCTCGGCGCCGGGATCGGTCTGGTCGGGCAGGCCGGGGACCTCTTCGAATCCTGGGTCAAGCGCCGCTTCGGGGCGAAGGACTCGGGAACCCTGATTCCCGGCCATGGCGGCGCGCTCGACCGGTTGGACAGCATGCTGTTCGTCGCGCCGACGGCCGCCCTCGTCATGTGGGTTTCGGTATGAGCGCCGTCGTCCCCTTGAGCAGGAAGGCCGATCCGGCGGCGCAGGCCCGGCGGCGGGTGACCGTGCTCGGTTCCACCGGCTCGGTCGGCTGCAGTACCGTCGACCTGCTGCGGCGCTCTCCCGACCGGTTCGAGACCGTGGCGCTAGTTGCCCAGACGAACGCGGCGGCGCTGGCGGAACAGGCCATTCTCCTCGGCGCGCGCCACGCGGTGGTCGCCGATCCGGCCAAGCTCGCCGAATTGCGCGAACGCCTGGCGGGCAGCGGCGTGCGGGCCGCGGCCGGACCGGAGGCGGTCCTCGACGCGGCGGCGGAACCCGCCGACCTGGTGGTGGCGGCGATCGTCGGTACGGCTGGCCTCGCGCCCACGCTCAGGGCCGTGCGGCAGGGGACGACGATCGCGCTCGCCAACAAGGAGTGCCTGGTTTCCGCCGGCGAGGTCGTCATGCGGGAAGGCAAGGCGGCGGGCACCACGCTGCTGCCCACCGATTCCGAGCACAACGCCATTTACCAGGTCTTCGATTTCGACCATCCGGAGGCTGTGTCGCGCATCATTCTGACGGCCTCCGGCGGCCCGTTCCGCAGTGCCGGTCTCGAGGTCATGCGCATGGCCACGCCGGCGGAGGCGCTCCGCCATCCCACCTGGGAAATGGGCGCCAAGATCTCGATCGATTCCGCCACCATGATGAACAAGGGGCTGGAACTGATCGAGGCATGGCATCTGTTTCCCGTGCGCGAAGAGCAGATCGACATCGTCATCCACCCGCAATCGGTGGTGCATAGTTTCGTGGAATACGTCGACGGCTCGCTGCTGGCCCAGCTCGGCACGCCGGACATGCGCACTCCGATCGCTTTCGCCCTGGCCTGGCCCGAGCGGATGGCGACGCCGGTCCAGCCGCTCGATCTCCTGCGGATGCCCTCATTGAGCTTCGAAGCCCCTGATTTCAGCCGTTTTCCGGCTTTGGGCCTGGCGCGCCGCGCGTTGCAAAGCGGCGGCACCGCGCCTACCATCCTGAATGCCGCGAACGAGGTGGCCGTGCAGGGGTTCCTGGACCGGCGGATCGGCTTTCTCGATATCGCGCGGACGGCGGAATACGCGTTGGACACACTTCCGGCCGAATCTCCGCGTGACCTGGACGACGTGCTGGAGATCGACCGGCGGGCCCGCGAGGTGGCGCGTCGGTTCATTGATGGCCTCGGAACCCGTTAGAGGATAGCGCGCGATACCGATGGACATCCTGGCCAGCATCACCAGCTACGTGCTCCCCTTCCTGATTGTGCTGACCGTCGTGGTCTTCGTGCACGAATGGGGTCATTTCATCGTCGCGCGCCTGAACGGCGTGAAGGTCGACGTGTTTTCGATCGGCTTCGGTCCCGAACTCCTCGGCTGGAACGACCGCAAGGGGACGCGCTGGCGAATCTCGGCCGTGCCGCTCGGCGGCTACGTGAAGTTCCACGGCGACGCGGGCGCGGCTTCCACGCCCGGACAGGAACTCGACCAGATGGGCGCCGCGGAAAGGGCCGTTTCCTTCCATCACAAGCGGGTGGGCCAGCGCGCTGCGATCGTCGCCGCCGGGCCGATCGCGAATTTCATCCTGGCGATTCTCCTGTTTGCCGGCATGTTCGCGACCTTCGGCCGCGCGGTCACGCCCCCGATCGTGGGCGAAGTCGTCGCCGGAAGCGCCGCCGACGCGGCGGGATTCCGGGCCGGTGACCGCATCCTCTCGGTCGATGGCCGCGAGGTCGAGTGGTTCAGCGATCTGCAGCGTATCGTCGCGCTCAGGGCGGAAACGGCGCTCACTTTCGTCATAGACCGCGACGGCCGCGAACTGCGGATCGAGATCGCCCCGCGCCGCGTGGACGTCGACGACAGTTTCGGCGGCAAGCGCCAGCAGGGTCAGATCGGCATCCGCTCGACGAACGAGCGGGAGTTCATCAGCTACGGGCCGATCGCGGCGCTCGGCCAGGGCGTCCGCGAGACCGTTTCGATCGTCGATGTCACCTTCACCTATGTCGGCCGGATCTTCCAGGGTCGGGAGTCGGGGAAGGAATTGGGCGGCCCGCTCGGTATCGCGAAGATGTCGGGCGACGTCGCCTCGGTCTCCTGGCTGGCGCTGATCAACCTGGCGGCGGCGATATCGGTCAGCATCGGCCTGATCAATCTCTTTCCGGTTCCGCTTCTCGACGGCGGCCATCTGCTCTATTACGCCTTCGAGGCCGTTCGCGGCCGGCCGCTGGGGGAGCGGGCGCAGGAATATGGGTTTCGTGTCGGCATGATGCTGGTTCTCAGCCTGTTCGTATTCGCGACCTGGAACGACCTCGTGCAGCTGCGCGTGGTCTCGTTCCTGACCGGCCTGTTCTCCTGAGCGGCGGCCCGGGGTCCGGCATGCACAGCTACGTTCCGATGATCGGCCGGCTTCGCGGCGCCTGCGCCGGCTGCCTCGCGCTGCTGGCCGTGCTGCTGGCCGGCATCGGGCCGGCTCTGGCCCAGTCGTCGGGCGTGATCCGCGAGATCCGGGTCGAGGGCAACCAGCGCATCGAGGCGGATACGGTGCGCTCCTACATGCAGGTCGCCCCCGGCGATGCCTACAATCTCGAACGCGTGGATCGCTCGCTGAAGACGCTGTTCGCCACCGGCCTCTTCGCCGACGTGATCCTGCAGCGCGAGGGTGACATCCTGGTCGTCCGCGTGGTCGAGAACCCGATCATCAACCGCATCGCCTTCGAGGGGAACAAGAAGCTCTCCGACGACGCGCTGACCGCGGAAGTCCAGCTCAAGCCGCGCATCGTCTACACCCGCACCAAGGTGCAGGCCGACGTGCAGCGGCTGGTGCAGCTCTATCGCCGCAGCGGCCGTTTCGCGGCGACGATCGAGCCCAAGGTCATCCAGCTGCCGCAGAACCGGGTCGATCTCGTCTTCGAGATCTACGAAGGCGATGCCACCGAGATCAGCCGGATCAACTTCGTCGGCAACAAGCGCTTCAGCGACGGCCGCCTGCGCGAGGCGCTGGCGACCAAGGAAACCCGCTGGTGGCGCATTTTCGGCACGTCCGATTCCTATGATCCCGACAAGCTGACCTTCGATCGCGAGCAGCTTCGCCGCTTCTACCTGTCCAACGGCTATGCCGACTTCCGGGTCGTATCCGCCGTGGCCGAGCTCACGCCCGAGCACGACGCCTTCTTCATCACCTTCACGCTGGAGGAGGGCGAGGAATACAAGTTCGGCAAGATCGAGGTGCAGAGCCCCTACAAGGACATCACCCCCGAGCAGCTGCAGCCCTTCCTTCGCACCAGGGAAGGCAACGTCTACAACGCCGAACTGGTCGACAAGGCGATCGAGGACATGACGTTCGAGCTCGGCCGGCTCGGATATGCCTTCGTCGAGATTCGCCCCGCCGTCACGCGCGACAAGGACAACCGCACGGTCGGCATCGTCTACGAGATCAAGGAAGGCCCGCGCGTCTATGTCGAGCGCATCGACATCAGCGGGAACGTCCGCACCCTCGACAAGGTGATCCGCCGCGAATTCCGCCTGTCCGAGGGCGATGCCTTCAATACCGCGAAGATGCGCCGTTCGCGCACCCGCATCCGGGGCCTCGGCTTCTTCGAGAAGGTCGATATCAACCAGCGTCCCGGATCGACCCCGGACAAGACGATCATCACCGTCGACGTGAGCGAGAAGTCGACCGGCGAATTGTCCTTCGGCGCCGGCTATTCGACCTCGGATTCGATCCTGGCCGATGTTCAGATCCGCGAACGCAACCTGATCGGAACCGGGCAGGATCTTCGGCTCGGATTCAGCGTCTCGCCGCGCCGCCAGCAGATCGACCTCGGCTATACCGAGCCTTACTTCCTCGATCGCGAGCTTGCCGCCGGTTTCGACATCTTCCGGCGCCGGCAGGATCTCGAGAGACAGTCCTCCTACAGCCTGGACACCACCGGACTGACGCTGCGCACCGGCTTTCCGATCACCGAGAGCCTCACCGGCGCGGTCAACTACCGGATCCGCGAAGACGACATCCACAGTTTCGCCGCCGGCGCCTCGCCCTACATCCGCCGCGAGGCGGGTGCGAAGATCACCTCGGCGATCGGCTATACGCTGACCTACGACAAGCGCGACGACAGGATCGATCCGAGGGACGGCTATGTGCTGCGCGGTTCGCAGGAACTGGCGGGTCTCGGCGGCGACAACCGCTACATCAAGTCGACGGCCACCTTCATCCATTACTACGAGGTTTTCGACGAGGTGATCTGGAGCAACGGGCTGGAGGGGGGGCACGTCCATGGCTTCCTCGGCAGGGATGTCGACCTCTTCTCACGCTTCTTCGTCGGCGGCGACAGCTTCCGGGGCTTCAAGAACGGGGGCATCGGTACCCGCGACAACACCACGGGCGACGCGCTCGGCGCCAATACCTTCGGCGTGGCGACCAGCGAGTTGACCTTCCCGGTCGGCCTGCCCAACGAATTCGGCATCAAGGGCCGGATCTTCAGTCAGCTGGGCACGGCCTTCGGCATCGACGAGGACGCGGTTCCCGGTAACACTATCGTGGACAGCAGTTCGTTGCGGGCGACGGTCGGCTTCGGTATATCCTGGACCTCGCCCTTCGGGCCCATTCGCGTCGACATCGGCTTCCCGATCCTCAAGGAAGAGGATGATCGGAAGGAAACGTTCCGTTTCAACTTTGGCACCAGGTTATAGATGGCTTTTCCGATCGCCTCACGACTGCGCGCGGCAGCACTCGCCGTCGTTTTCGCCGCCAGCGCCTTCATCGCCGCTCCGCCTGCCTCTGCGCAGCAGAACCTCGCCCGGATAGCGATCCTGGAGGTGGAGGGCGTTCTTCGGGATTCGACCGCCGGCAAGGCGGCGGGCGTCCAGATCGGCGACCTGCGCAAGCGCTACCAGGCCGAGCTGCAGAAGGCCGAGGAGACCCTGCGCAACGAGGAGGCGGAGCTGGTCCGCCTGCGCAGTGCGACGTCCCAGGAAGACTTCGACGAGAAGCGCCGCGCCTTCGAGCGGAAGGTCCAGGACATCCGCAAGCTGGCGCAGGACCGCAACGGCACGATCGACGGCATGCTCAACGATGCGCGCAACCAGATCAGCCGTGCCGCGCTCGTCGCGCTCGAGGAGCTGATGAAGGAGCGCAACTTCAACGTGGTTCTGGACCGCAAGCAGATCGTCGCCACCGATCCCGCGCTGGACATCACCCAGGAGGTGATCTCCCGCGTGAACAAGCGTCTGCCTTCGATCACGGTACAAGCGCCCAAGCCGGCGGCCAATCCGCCCAAGAAGTAGCCGATGGCGGACCCGCGCTTCTTTCGGCGGCGTGGTCCTTTCACCCTGGCGGCGCTGGCGCGGATCGCCGGCGCCGAACCCCCCGGCCCGGCCCTCGCCGGGCGGCTGGTCGAGGATGTCGCCGCGATCGGGGAGGCCGGGCCCGGTGACATCACCTTTCTGGATCGCGGCGCCGGACGGCTCCTGTTGGCGCAATCGCGCGCCGCCGCCTGCCTGGCGGTGGCGGACCCCGATGCCGTCCCGTCCACTGCCACTGCCACCGACACCGACACTGGCAATGGCACGGCCCTGCTGCTGGTCGCCGAGCCGCGCCTGGCCTTCGCGCGTGTCGCCGCCGCCTTCTATCCGGACCCGCCCTTGCAGCCGGGCCGACACCCTTCGGCGGTCGTGGACGCAACGGCCGTGCTTGCGGCGGATGTGGAGATCGGCCCCGGGGCCGTGATCGGTGCGGGGGCGGAGATCGGTGCCGGGGTGATCCTTGGGGCCCATGCGGTCGTGGGACCGGGCGTGCGGCTCGGCGCCGGCTGCCGGATCGGGGCGCATGTGAGCTTGAGCCACTGTGTGCTGGGTGACCGGGTCGTCGTGCTGCCCGGTGCCCGGATCGGCCAGGACGGCTTCGGCGTGGTTCCCTCGGCGACCGGGCATGTGAGGATGCCGCAATTGGGGCGGGTGCTGGTCGGAGACGGCTGCGAGATCGGCGCCAATGCCGCCATCGATCGCGGCGGTCTCGGCGACACGGTCGTCGAAGCCGGCTCGTTCATTGATAATCTCGTGCAGATCGGGCACAACGTCCGCATCGGGCCGGGATGCATCATCGCGGCCCAGACGGGCGTTGCCGGTTCGGCGCGGCTGGAGCGGCAGGTGATGCTTGGAGGCCAGGCCGGGGTGGTCGGGCATATCGTGATCGGCGCCGGAGCGCGGGTCGCGGCGCAATCGGGGGTGAGCCGAAGCCTCCCTCCCGGCGCGGTGGTCAGCGGCTCTCCGGCGGCACCAAATCGCGAGATGCTCCGACGCCAGGCCACCCTCAAGCGGCTCGCGGCGCGCACGGGTCAGGTTGGGCGAAAGGGCGAGGAATAATGAACGACTCGGCGCAGACGACCGAATACGGCGTCGCCGACATCCTGCGGATCATGAAGATGATCCCGCACCGCTATCCGCTGCTGCTGGTCGATCGCGTCACCGATATCGTTCCTGGTCAGAGCGCCGTCGGACTGAAGAACGTCACCTTCAACGAACCCCAGTTCCAGGGTCATTTCCCGGCCCGCCCGGTGATGCCGGGGGTGCTGATCGTCGAAAGCATGGCCCAGACCGCCTGTATCCTCGTGGTGCATACGCTCGGGGCCGCCGCCGAAGGCAAGCTGGTCTATTTCATGAGCATCGAGCAGGCGAAGTTTCGCCGCCCCGTGGTGCCGGGCGACCAGATGCTGATCCATGTCAGCAAGGAGCGCGCCCGCGGCAATGTCTGGCGCGTGAGTTCGAAGGTGACGGTGGACGGGCACCTGGCGGCGGAAGGGCTCATCACCGCCATGATCCTCGACGAATAGTGCCCTGCGCCATCCACCCGACCGCCGTCGTCGAGGCAGGCGCCGTACTCGGCGCGGATGTCAGGATCGGTCCCTACGCCCTCGTTGGGGCGGGGGTTGAAATCGGCGACGGTGCCGATATCGGGGGGCATGCCGTCCTGGCCGGCCGCACGCGCATCGGGGCGGGTGCGCGCGTCTTCCCCTTCGCCTCCGTCGGCAGCGAGCCGCAGGACCTGAAATACGAAGGCGAGGCTTCCGCCCTGGAGATCGGTGCCCGCACGATCGTGCGCGAGCATGCCCAGCTCAATACGGGCACGGCCGGCGGCGGCATGCTGACGCGGGTAGGCGCCGATTGCCTCATCATGGCCGGGGCTCATGTCGCCCATGACTGCCGTATCGGCGATCGGGTCGTGCTGGCCAACAACGTGCTCCTGGGCGGGCATTGCCTGGTCGAGGACGGCGCGGTGATCGGCGGGGGGGCCGCCATCCACCAGTTCGTCCGCATCGGCCGTCTCGCCATGGTGGGCGGGCTTTCCGGCGTCGAGCAGGACGTGCTGCCCTTCACCACCGCCGTCGGCAACCGCGCCCGCCTGACCGGCCTCAATCTGGTCGGCCTGCGCCGGCGGGGCATCGGGCGCGAAACCGTGCGCAACCTGCGCGAGGCCTTCGATCTCCTCTCGGCGGGCGAGGGGACCATGGCCGATCGGGTGGCCCTGCTGGCCGGCCGTTTCCCGGGCGACAAGGCGCTGGAGGCGCTTCTGGAATTCGCGCGCACGCCTTCCAGCCGCGGCTTCTGTCCACCGGTCACCCCCATCATCGCCTAGCCTGCATGCGGATCATGCTGGTCGCCGGCGAACCCTCGGGCGACCGGCTGGGCGCCGCACTCGTGGCGGCCTTGCGCACCCACCTGCCCGATGCGCGCTTCTTCGGCGTCGCCGGCACGCGCATGCGGGCGGCGGGGGTGGAAACCCTGCTGCCGCTGCAGGACCTGGCGGTCATGGGCCTCGCGGAGGTGCTGCCGCGCCTACCCCTCCTGCTCCGGCATCGCGCGACGGTCGCAAGGGCGCTCGCCACCGAACGGCCGGACCTCTTCGTCAGCATCGACGCTCCGGGCTTCACACTCGGCCTGCAGGCGCGGGCGCGCCGGCTCGGCATCCCCGCGGCCCATTACGTGGCTCCCGCGGTCTGGGCCTGGGCGCCAGGACGGGCCGTCCGCATCGGCCGGCAGGTTTCCACCCTCCTGACGCTGCTCCCCTTCGAACCGGCGCTGTTCCGCCCCCACGGCGTCGATGCCCGCTTCGTCGGGCATCCGGTGCTGGAACGCGGGCTGGATGCCGGTGACCGGTCCCGCTTCCGCGCCCGTCACGGGATCGGCGCTGGAGATCTTGTCGTCCTCTGCCTGCCCGGCAGTCGCGTTTCGGTCGCCGCGCGGCACGCGCCGGTCTTCGCGGCCGCGCTCGCCGCGCTCGGCCCCGGCACGCGTGCCGTCATCCCGACGCTGGCGGCGACCGATGCCCTCGTCCGCGCGGCGCCATGGCCGCGGCCCCTGGTGCTGCCGGAACCGGACGACGCGGCACTCGCCGATGCCCTCGCCGGTGCCGACCTCGCCCTCACCACGGCCGGCACGGGCGCGCTCGAATGCGCCATTGCCGGCCTGCCCGCGGTGACCGCGCATCGGGTCAACCCGCTCACCGCCGCCCTCGCGCGCAGGCTGCTGACGGTGCGCAGGCTCAATCTCGTGAACCTGCTGCTCGATGCCGACGTCGTGCCCGAATTCCTGCAGCGGGACTGCGTGCCGGAACGGCTGACGGCGGCGCTGCGCGCGCTTATGATCGACGACGACGCCCGTGCCCGGCAGCGCGCGGGCGGCAAGCAGGCAGCGCGGATGCTCCATGCCGAACCCGGCCCGTCCAGGGCGGCGGCGGCGGCACTGCTTCCGCTGCTGGGTATCGAACAGCCGTATGGGGATGAGACCGCATGAACGCGAACGCGCCGATTGCCAAGGGACGCCTGCTGCACACGATGCTGCGGGTGTTCGACCTCGACAAGTCGATCCATTTCTATACCGAACTGCTCGGCATGAAGCTGCTGCGCAAGAACGACTACCCCGGCGGCAAGTTCACGCTCGCCTTCGTCGGCTACGGCGAAGAGACCGATACGGCGGTGATCGAACTCACCCACAACTGGGAACAGCCGGAGCCCTATACGATCGGTTCAGGCTACGGCCACCTCGCCATCGGGGTCTCCGATATTTACGCCGCCTGCGCGGCGCTGGAGAAGGCGGGCGTGAAGATCCCGCGTCCGCCGGGACCGATGAAGCACGGCAGCACGCCGATCGCCTTCATCGAGGATCCGGACGGCTACCGGATCGAACTGATCCAGCGGGCCTGAGCCGCCCGCCCGGCGTCGGGCGATACATTGTAACACTCGAGCGTTGCTCGCGCCGACGAGAAGTTATAATATGTCAGAAGTGCAACGATCCGGTCGCGGCGACGAGACGATGGAACACGATCACGCGCATCCGTCCTCCCGCGCGACTTTCCTTTCGACCGGCGCCGGGGTTCGGATCGCCATGACCTCGGGGCCGATCCTGCTGCTGTGGCTCGCGGTCTGGTGGGCGCTGGCGTGACGGCCGAGGCGATGGGCAGTTTGGGCACGATCCGAATCGACAACCTGACGGTGGCCTATGACCGCCATCCGGCGGTACACCACCTGTCCGGCGAATTCCGTCCGGGTTCGCTGACGGCGGTCGTCGGCCCCAATGGTGCGGGCAAGTCGACCCTCCTGAAGGCGATCACCGGCACGATGGCCGCCAGCGAAGGGCGCATCGATCTCGGCGGCCTCGGCAGGCGGGAGATCGGCTATCTGCCGCAGCAGGCCAATATCGACCGCAGCTTCCCGATCAGCGTGCTGGATACGGTGCTGCTCGGCCATTGGGCGCGCAGCCGCAGCTTCCTCGGCCTCCGGCGGGCGGACAGGCATCGGGCCGAAGAGGCGCTGGAGGCCGTCGGCCTCGGCGGCTTCGCGCCGCGGATCGTGGGCACCCTTTCCGCCGGTCAGTTCCAGCGGGTGCTGTTCGCCCGCGTGCTGCTCCAGGACTGTCCGGTCGTCCTCCTGGACGAACCCTTCAACGCGATCGATGCGCGCACCACCGCCGATCTGCTCGATGTCGTGCGGCGCTGGCACGCCGAGCAGCGCACGGTGATCGCGGTTCTGCACGACCTCGAGCAGGTCAGGGCGCATTTCCCGGACACCCTCTATCTGGCGCGCGAACCCGTCGCCTGGGGTGCCACCGCCGAGGTGCTCACTTCCGCCAACCAGATGAAGGCGCGCGCCATGGCGGCCGCCTGGGACGACCACGCGCCGTTCTGCGACCGATCGGCGGCGTGATGGCCGCCGTCATCGACTGGATTGCCGGTCCTTTCGCCGAATTCGCCTTCATGCGCCGCGCCCTGGTGGGGTGCCTGGCGCTTGCGCTCGGCGCCGGGCCGGTGGGGGTCTTCCTGCTGCTGCGCCGGATGAGCCTGGTGGGCGACGCGATGAGCCATGCGGTGCTGCCCGGTGCCGCGGTGGGCTTTCTGGTGGCCGGTCTTTCCCTGCCGGCGATGAGCCTGGGCGGGCTGGTCGCCGGGCTGGTGACGGCCGTGGCGGCCGGCCTCGTCACCCGGCATTCGGCGCTGCGGGAGGATGCGAGTTTCGCCGCCTTCTACCTGATCTCGCTGGCGGTCGGGGTGCTGCTCGTCTCCACCCGGGGAAGCAACGTCGACCTGATGCATGTGCTGTTCGGGACCGTGCTCGCGGTCGACGACGCGGCGCTGCTGCTGGTTGCCGGCATCGCCACGATCACGCTGGCGGCGATCGCCCTGGTCTACCGGCCGCTGGTTGTCGAAAGCTTCGATCCGGAGTTCCTAGGCGCCGTCGGCGAGTCCGGCACCGTCTTCCACCTGATCTTCATCGGCCTCGTGGTGCTGAACCTGGTGGCCGGGTTCATGGCGCTGGGCACGCTGATGGCGGTGGGACTGATGATGCTGCCGGCGGCGGCGGCCCGGCTCTGGGGCCGGCAGGTCTGGAGCATGGCGGTGATCGCGAGCCTTTTCGGCATGGCCTCGGGCGTCGTCGGGCTCCTCGTCTCCTTCCACGGCGATCTCCCTTCGGGCCCTTCGATCATCCTGACGGCGGGCATCATCTATCTCGTTTCGGTCTGCTTCGGGCCGAACGGCGGCTTCCTGTCTCGGCGGACCGCCATCCGCCATCGCATGGCGTGAGGGAAAAGGGATGCGCATGCTGACCCGTAGAAACATTCTCCTCGCGGGCGCCGCGACGGTGCTTCTCGCCTGTCCCGCCGGGGCGCAGGAGAAGCTGCCGGTGGTTGCCAGCTTCAGCATCCTGGGCGACCTCGTCGCCCGGATCGGTGGCGACAAGGTGGCGCTCACCGTGCTGGTCGGGCCGGACGGGGACGCCCATGTCTTCCAGCCGACCCCCGGCGATGCGCGCGCGGTGGCCGCAGCCAAGGTTCTGGTGGTGAACGGGCTGGGGTTCGAAGGCTGGATGGACCGCCTCGTCGGCGCCGCCGCCTTCAAGGGCACCACCGTCGTCGCCAGCACCGGCGCGACCATGCGCGAGATGAAGGCCGACGACCATCATGGGCACGGCCATGGCCACGGCCATTCGCATGGCCACAAGGGCAAGCACGGGCACGCCACGATCCGCGATCCGCATGCCTGGCAGGATCTGTCGAACGGCAAGGTCTATGTGCGCAACATCGCCCAGGCCCTGTCGGCCGCGGATCCTGCCAATGCGAACGTCTATGCCGCCAACGCGACCTCGCTGCTGGCCGAGATCGACGCCCTGGATCGCCGCGTGCGCGCCGAGGTCGGCGCTCTTCCGGCTTCCAAGCGCAAGGTTATTACATCGCATGACGCCTTCGGCCATTTCGGTGCCGCCTATGGCGTCACCTTCCTCAGCGCCGTCGGCATTTCCACCGAGGCGGAGGCCTCGGCGGGCGACGTGGCCAAGATCGTGCGGCAGATCCGCAAGGAGAAGGTGAAGGCGATCTTCGTCGAGAACATGACCGACCCGCGCCTGATCGAGCAGATCGCGAAGGAAGCGGGAGCCCGCGTCGGCGGCAAGCTCTATGCCGACTCCCTGTCCCCGGCCGGTGGCCCGGCCGGCAGCTACATCGAGATGTTCGGCTACAACACGCGCACGCTGATCGCGGGCATGTCGGCGAACTGAGCCCTGCCGCGCCTCCGCCCGCCGGGGGAGGAGGCGCGGCCGAAGCTGGCCCTACAGCTTCACTTTCGCCATCAGCAACACTTCGCGCCCGCGCAGCGGCGCATCGTCCTTCAGCAGCGAGACGTGGTTGCGGCCCCGCGCATCGGTCAGGTTGCGCCCCTGCAGCGACAGGACGACGGTGTCGGATTCCTCGAACGGCCGGACCACGACGCCTGCGTTCAGGAACAGGTGCGAACCGGTCTCGGTTTCCGTCGGCGCATTGCGCGCCTGGGCCGCCGCGCCCTGCAACTCGACCCGGAAGTCGGCAAGGCCCGTTTCCGCATTGAGCCCGACGCGATAGCCGACCGGCGGAATCCGTGGCAGGGGGTCGTTGGTGCGCCGATCCTCGGCACGGACGAGATCGACCGAGCCGTCGACGCCGAACTGCCAGCTCTGCGTGCGCAGGAAGGTCCAGGCCAGCTCCAGTTCCGCGCCGATGAACTCGGCACCGGTCTGCCCGTATTGCAGGATCGGCAGGCCGCTGCCGCCATCGACCGCCCCGGTGAACTGCGAGAAGACGTAGTCGCTGTAGCGGGTCGCGAAGAGATTGACGGCACCGGTGACATCGCCCTCGATCTTGCGCAGCGAGGCTTCCGCATGCAGCGCCTTTTCCCGGTTGAGGGCCGGATCGCCGACCTCGAAGGACCCGGTGGCGAGGTGCGGTCCGTTCGAGAACAGCTCCTCGGCGGTCGGCGCGCGTTCGGTGCGCGAGAGAGTGAGCCCGAGATTGTAGCCGGCCGCGAGGCGGTAGGTGGCGGAACCGGACACGCTGGCGGTGGTGAAGGTACGCCCCGCATCGATCGCATCGGCATCGACGCTCTGCCGTTCCAGGCGTCCGCCGGCCGAGAACAGCCAGGGCCCGGTCTCGTAATGCTCCAGCAGGAAGACGGCGTGGGTGCGGGTGTCGGTCTGCGGCAGGAAGGCCTCGTCGCCGGTGACGGACAGGTCCCGGTGCAGGGTCTGGAAGCCGATCACGCCCCGGATCGGTCCGATCGGCTGATGCGTCAGTTCCAGCCGGCCTTCCCAGCCCCGGTTGCGGAAGGTCGTTCCGATCTCGCCGTCCTCGATCTCGGCATGCCGGTAGGCGGCGCCACCCAGTTCGAGGCGGACCTGGTCGATGAAGGGCAGGGGCTCGCTCAGCCCCATTCGGAAGTCGTATCGCGTCTGGCGCATGTCGATTTCGACCGGCTCGTCGCCGGGGACCCCGTACAGGGTTTCGAAGCGCGTGACCGAGAAGCCGCCGAAACCCCGGTCGCCGACGAAGCTGAGACCGCCGGCGACGCCGTCGCTCTCGGCGTCGCTGTTCGGGACCCGCCCGCGGATGCCCTGGTCGATCGCATTCTGGCTGGCGAAGCCGCGCACGCGGTAGTCGTTCGCCTCCTGCCTGAAGCCTTCGGCATGAACGACGACCTGGCCCGCGGTGGCGGTGACCTGCGCGGCCGCGTTGCGGTCGTGTGCGCCGCTGCCATAGCCGAGACGGGCCTCGGCCGAGACGGGTTTCTCGGGCATCGTTTCGGCGATCTTGCCGTCGATCACATTGACCACGCCTGCGACTGCCCCGCCGCCGTAAAGGAGGGTCGCCGGCCCGCGCAGCACTTCCACCCGCTGGACCCCGAACAGGGGCGCGGTGACCGCGTGATCGGGGCTGGTGACCGAGGCGTCGAAGGTGTCGATGCCGTTCTGCAGGATGCGGACCCGCGGCCCGCCCTGGCCGCGGATGACCGGCCGGCTGGCGCCGGGGCCGAAGGCGGTGGAGGAGACGCCTGGCGTTTCCTCCAGCGCCTCGCCGAGGGTCAAGGCGCGGTTCTGCTCCAGCCGATCCCCCTCGACCACGGTGGAGCCTTCGACGATCTCCGATCGCGAGAGGCCGAGCGGGGATGCGGTCACCAGGACGGGGTCGACCTTGATGACCGGTGTCTGCGCCTCGGCGGCGGTCAGGCCGCCGAGGGAAATGATGGCCGTGGTGGCGAGAAAGCTGCTGCGGAGGGCTTGTTTGAACACGGAACTGTCCCTTGAGTGTTGTTATAACGTTTTCTTCGGCGAACGAGTTTCCACGGCTCCGCGGTCACTCCGGATGTCGGAAAGTTAGGTTATATTATAACGTACTTTTCAAGGAAAGTTTGTTTGCCGCGTGCGCGGGTCTGCCCGGCGCCCCATACTCGCGTGATGATGCAAATCGGGTCGGCCTTGCCGCCGCGGCGGCATACGGTGTGAGCATGCCTGGAAGCCACCAGATCCTTCGGGCCTGTACGATCGCTGTTCTGCCCTGGGCGCCGTGGACGGTGTCGGCGCAGGACTACCCCGGGCTGGAGATCGAGGCGGAACTCGCCTTCCAGAGCGAGAAGACCGTCGGCAACCGCGACCGGCGCAAGATCTCCGACAGCTTCACGCAGTTGGAGGCGGGAATTGGCCTCTCCTTCACGGAGGCGCTGGCGGCCCGCGCGATCCTGAAATTCGAGCCGGTGCGCAGCACGACGTCCAGCCGCTTCCTGGACGACCAGGGGCTCTGGATCGAGGAATTGTATCTGGACTACCAGGGCGAATGGGGCGGCCTCTCCGCCGGCAAGTTCAATCCCCGCTTCGGCACGGCCTGGGACAGGCTTTCCGACCTGTTCCAGAAATCCTTCGCCGCCGACTACGAGCGCACGGAGGCTCTGGGCGCCGGTGTCACACTGAAGACCGGGACGGCGGATTGGGGCAGCCACGAACTGGGTGCCGCGCTGTTCCGCTTCGACAACACGTTCCTTTCAAACTCGGCCTTCGCTCGGCCGAAGTTCGGCAACGACGATACCGAACGGGTGAAGCGCAACCGCGAACGCTTCGGCGGCCCCGGCAATACCGGCGGCCTCGATTCCTTCACCGTCATTCTCGAAGGCGGCGACTTTCCGGGCCTCGATGGCCTCGGCTATCACCTCGGTCACAGCCGCCTCGCCCGCGGCGTCAGCGAGGCGAAGGTGGAGCGGGGCTATGTCGGGGCGCTGCGCTGGGCCTTCGATGCCGGGCAGGGCATGACGCTGACGCCGCTGGTGGAACTGGCGCATCTGCGCCATGCCGGCGGCAGCGCCGAACACGCAACCTACCTGACCACCGCGCTCGAGGTCGGCTGGCAGGACTGGCGCCTTGTCGCGGCCCGCACCAGCCGGCACATGGACGAGCCGGCGGATGGCAGCGGCACCTTCGGCTACGACTACACCGACAGCCTGCTGAGCCTGCTCGCCGCCTACACCTTCGATTTCGGCCTGGAAGCCTCCGTCGCCTGGAAGCGCGAGCGGGTGGAAGGGGCGTCGCTCCTCCAGGCCATCGGCTTTCGCCTGAGCTACGGGCTGACCTTCTAGAACAGCCCGCTCGGGCGCTCCCAGGCGGCGGCGAGAAGCAGGCCGCCGAACCCGGCCACCGCCAGCCATCCGACGACCGCGAGGCCACGCTGGAAGGCCGCGGCCCGGTCGGTCGCCGCCACCACGCCGCCGATCAGCCGGTGGCCGAAGACCGCGCCGGCGGCCAGCACCGCGACGGTGATGCCGGTGCCCGCCGCCATGGCGAAGGTGCCGGCCACGCCTGCCATGAAGGTCCCCTGTATCAGGCAGAACAGCAGCAGCACGATTGCCCCGGTGCAGGGACGGATGCCGACGCTGAGCGCCACCGCCAGCATCGAGCGCTTGTCCGCCGCCGGCGGCGCATGGCTGTGGCCGCAAGCCGCGTGGTCATGGTGAAGGTCGGCGTCGTGCTGGTGGTGGACGTGGTGATGGCCGCCCCCGGTCGCGGCCCGGAATGCCTGGATGAGGCCGAGTGCGACCAGCAGCGCCGTGGCGCCGATCTCGATCATCCGCGCGCCGGATTCCACCTGCGCCCGGCCGAGCCCCAGGATCACCGCCATCACGCCCACCAGGGCCACCGCGCTGATCGCCTGCGCCGTCGAGGACAATGCGGTGACGATCAGCCCGCGCCGTAGCGTCGCCCGGTCCGCGAGGACATAGGATGCGATCACGGCCTTGCCGTGCCCTGGTCCAGCCGCGTGCAGAACACCATAGGTGAAGGCGCCGGCCAGCAGCGTCGTGATCGCCATCGCGTCGCCCGCCTTCAGGGCGCGCACCGCGGCCCGCATTTCGGCGAGATAGGCCCGCTGCGCCCGCATCATCCAGTCCACGAACTCGCCGAGCAGTCCTGCCGGCAGGGCCAGCCACAGCAACGCCAGAGCGGCGACGGCCCCCAGTCCCGGCCACAGGGCCCTATTGGCCACAGGCGATCTCGGTGACGGTGGGATGGATCTTCTGGCCGACCATCTCGTAGATCACGGTCCGGCGGTCCCGAAAGGTCTCCAGCCGGCAGCCTTGCGGCAGGACGCCTTCAACGGCGATGTCGCGGGCGGGATCGAGGGTGAACTGGATCCAGAACGTCTCGTCGTAGAGGCCGATCAGCAGCTTGCGCGACAGCGGGTCGATCGGTTCGGCCAGCTTCGCCCGGAACCGGGCTTCCAGCCGCTTCTCGCGCATCGAAAGTCTGAAATCCGTCACGGGTTCGGTCTTCAGGCGCTTGTCGTCGAGGAACAGGTGGATGTGGAAGCCGAACTGCCCGGTGGTACGGCCCATCCGCTCGGCCAGCGAACGCAATTCGGTCTCGTCCAGCTTGCCGTCGCCATCGGCATCGTTGTTGTCGACGGCGATTTCCGTATCGGCATCGTCGAACAGCCAGGTGATGTCCAGAGCTGTGACCTTGGCCTCCGCGATGACGATGCCGAGCCCGACATCAAGGAAGGCGTGCGGGTGAGCGCGCGGCGTTTGCGGCGTGACCAGGACGATGGCGCCGAAAAAGAGAGCGGCCGCCGCCCGCGCCCGCAGGGATTGGTTCCGGGTCAGCAACCCGGACCGACGAGCCCGCCGCAGAGCCGACAGGAGATTCCGCGCGTCAGGCGGTCGCGCTCGGCCGCCGGCAACTGCGGTTCGCCCAGCAATCGTACGATCTCGGCCCGGATCTTGTCGTGCTCGCTGCCGTCGTCGCTTGCGCCGCCGCAGGCGGAAAACCGCAGGGTCCTGAGTTCGGGGGATGCCTCTTCGATCCGGAACGCGCCAGCGGGCCGCGCCAAGCCGGAAAGTGCGAACCCGACGCCGAGGGCGCCGATCAGGTTACGTCGCGAAACCATGTCTCTGCTCCGTACTTCGCCCCCGAACGGAAGATTAGCATCTCCACCGCCGGCCTTCAAACGGCCGCCAGCAGCGCCAGAAGCCCCGCGACGGCCAGCAATACCAGCCCGCCCAGTACGAACGGCCTGAGCGGCGACCGGTTGTCGTTGGCGGGCATGTTGAAAGCCGGCCGCCGCGCGCGCCCCGCCGCCGTTACCGGCGGCGGGGGTGGCGATTGCGGTGCCCGCCGGGGGGCCACTGTGCTCATCCCCGCTTGGCCAGAGGCACGTAGTCACGCTTGCCGGCGCCCGTGTAGAGCTGCCGGGGCCGGCCGATCTTCTGGGCCGGATCCTCGATCATCTCGTTCCACTGCGCGACCCAGCCGGTGGTGCGCGCGACGGCGAAGAGCACGGTGAACATCGAGGTCGGGAAGCCCATCGCCCGCAGAATGATGCCCGAATAGAAGTCGACGTTCGGGTACAGCTTGCGCTCGACGAAATAGGGATCGTCGAGGGCGATCTTCTCGAGTTCCATGGCGAGCTTCAGCAGCGGCTCGTTCTTCACGCCGAGCTCGTCCAGCACCTTGTGGCAGGTCTCGCGCATCACCGTCGCGCGCGGATCGAAGTTCTTGTAGACCCGGTGGCCGAAGCCCATGAGCTTGGTGTTGTCGCCCTTGTCCTTCACCTTCTCCAGGAAGTCCTTCACCTTCTCGACGCTGCCGATCTCATGCAGCATCTTCAGGACCGCCTCGTTGGCGCCGCCATGGCTCGGACCCCAGAGGCAGGCGATGCCGGCGGCGATACAGGCGAAGGGATTGGCGCCGGACGATCCGGCAAGCCGAACGGTGGAGGTGGACGCATTCTGCTCATGATCGGCGTGCAGGATGAAGATCAGATCCATCGCCTTGGCCAGCGTCGGACTGATCTTGTATTCCTCGCAGGGAACCGAGAACATCATGTTCAGGAAGTTCTCGGCGTAATTCAAATTATTCTTCGGATAGACGAAGGGCTGGCCGATCGAATACTTGTAGGCCATCGCTGCGATCGTCGGAATCTTCGCGATCAGGCGATGCGATGAGATCATCCGGTTCTTCGGATCGTTGATGTCCAGGCTGTCGTGATAGAAGGCCGACAGCGCGCCGACGACGCCCACCATCACGCCCATCGGGTGCGCGTCGCGGCGGAAGCCGGAATACAGGCGGGTCAACTGGTCGTGCACCATGGTGTGCAGCGTGATGGTGCGCTCGTAGTCGGCCTTCTGCTGGGGTGTCGGCAACTCGCCGTGCAGCAGCAGATACTGAACTTCCGTGAAGTCCGAATGCTTGGCCAGTTGCTCGATCGGATAGCCGCGATAGAGCAACACCCCCTCGTCGCCGTCGATATACGTGATCTTGCTCTCGCAGGAAGCGGTCGCCACGAAACCCGGATCGAAGGTGAAATACCCCGTATCGCCATACAACTTGCGGATATCCACGACCTTGGGGCCTTCGGTACCGGCCATGACCGGCATGGTGGACTGCTTGTTCCCCACGGTGAGGGTTGCGGTCTCTTTGCTCATGGGCGCTGATCCTTCCGGGCCTTGGGGTGCGCGCGGCACCCGGATTTTATTGAATTGTGCACCTGCACTATAGCGCCCTCAGGGCCCTCGCGAGAAGCCCGTCAGGTGTGAACGGCCTCGGCCAGACGGCCGAGACTTTCCTGCTTGCCGAAGGCAGCGAGGACATCGAACACCGGGGGCGAAACGGCCCTGCCCGTCAGGCCGGCGCGGAGCGGCTGGGCCACCTTGCCGAGCTTCAGGCCCCTTGCCTCGGCAAGGCCGCGTACCGCCGCCTCTGTGCTCGCGGCCGTCCACGGTTCGACCGCCTGCAATGCGCCGATGATGGCGCGGACCAGCTCCGGGTCCACCTCGGCCAGGAGCTTCGCCGCGGCCGCATCCGGGGCCAAGGGGCGGGCGGCGACCAGGAAGGCGGCGCTCTCCGCGAGTTCCTTCAGCGTCTTGGCCCGCTCCTTCAGTGCCGGCATGAGGGCCGTCAGCCGCGCGCTCGCTTCCGGCCCCGGCTCGGTGCCGGAGAGTTCGGCGAGCCGCGGCAGGGTCTCGGCCACCAGCCGGGCGTCATCAGCCTGCCGCAGGTAGTGGCCGTTCAGGTTCTCCAGTTTCACGAAATCGAAGCGGGCCGGCGACCGGCCGACATTTTCCAGCCCGAACCATTCGATCGCCTGCTCGGTCGAGATGATCTCGTCGTCGCCGTGGCTCCAGCTCAGCCGCAGCAGGTAGTTCCGCATCGCTTCCGGCAGATAGCCCATGTCGCGATAGGCGTCGACGCCGAGCGCCCCGTGCCGCTTCGACAGCTTTGCCCCATCCGGCCCGTGGATCAGCGGGATATGGGCGAATATCGGCGTCGGGAAGCCGGCGGCGAGATAGAGCTGGGTTTGCCGGAAGGCGTTCGTCAGGTGGTCGTCGCCGCGGATGACGTGGGTCACGCCCATGTCGTGATCGTCGACCACGACGGAGAGGTTGTAGGTCGGCGTGCCGTCGGCGCGCAGGATGATCAGGTCGTCCAGTTCCTGGTTCTGCACGGTGACAGGGCCCTGGACGAGGTCCTCGATCGTCGTGGCTCCCTCGCGCGGCGCCTTGAAGCGGATGACCGGCTTCACGCCCGCGGGCGCTTCTGCAGGGTCGCGGTCGCGCCAGCGCCCGTCGTATCGCCAGGGCTTGCCGGCGGCCTTCGCCTCGGTCCGAAGGGCATCCAGTTCCTCCGGTGTGCAGTAGCAGTGATAGGCCTTGCCCTCGGCCAGCATCTTCTGCGCCACATCGGCATGGCGGCTGGCGCGGGCGAACTGGAACACCACCTCGTCGTCCCAGTCGAGGCCGAGCCATTTCATCCCCTCGAAGATCGCCTCGATCGCGGCCTCCGTGGAGCGTTGCCGATCGGTGTCCTCGATCCGAAGACGGAACTTCCCGCCGTGATGGCGGGCGAACAGCCAGTTGAACAGGGCCGTGCGGCCGCCGCCGATATGCAGGAAGCCGGTGGGCGATGGCGCGAAGCGGACGACAACGGACATGCGGTCTACAATGCTCGGATCGGGCTGTCGGGGGCGCTCCTTTAGCACAGCCGGGCTGGGCGGGGTATTGGGCCGTGAGGGCAGGGGGCGGGATGGCGGTCGCATGGAAAGCGGCGCTGTCCTGGCTCTCGGATGTTCCCGATTCGTTTTCCTATCCCGCGGTGTTGGAGCGTCTGGCGGCGGAGCGCGAGCGCTGGGTGCTGTGGCTGCCGGTGGGCATCGGGCTCTGTATCGCTCTCTATTTCCTGGTTCCGGCGGAACCGCCGATCGCGCTCGGACTGCTGATTGCGCTCGCCGCCTCGAGCGCAGCATGGCTGGTCCGCGAGCGGCTGCTGCCGCTGATCCTGCTGCTCGCCTGCGGGGCGGCGGGGGCGGGGCTGGCTCTCGCCGCCTGGCATACCGAACGGATCGCGGGTCCGGTCCTGGCGGAGCGCATCGGGCCCGTCACGGTGCTCGGCCGGGTGGCCGGTGTCGACCGCACCGAGCGGGGCTTTCGCATCCTGCTGGACTACCCCTGGATCCAGAACCTGCCGCGCAGCGATACGCCGGTCCGCCTGCGCATCGCCCTGCGTCCGAACGAGGCGCCGCCGGAGACGGGCGACTGGATCCGGGTCCGTGCCATCGTTTCACCGCCGGGCGGTGCGTTCGAGCCGGGCGGCTTCGACTTCGCGCGCTATGCGTTTTATCGCGGCCTCGGCGGCCTCGGTTTCGCGGTAGGCCCGGTATCGCTGCGCGGCCCGCCCTTCGATCCGGGATTCGACCTCCGGCTGCTGCTGCGGCAGTGGCAGGGCGCGCTGACGGCGCGGATCGAGGCGGTGCTGCCCGGTGCAGCGGGCGCGGTGGCGGCGGCACTCCTGACCGGGGAGCGCAGCGGCATTCCCGACGAGGTGAACACGGCGATGCAGGTGTCCGGGCTCGCCCATCTGCTGTCGATTTCCGGACTGCATCTGGCGTTGGTGTCGGGCATCCTGTTCTTCGCCGTGCGGCTGTCGCTCGCCGCGATCGAGCCGGTGGCGCTGCGCTGGCCGATCAAGAAGATCGCGGCGGCCGTCGCGCTCGCCGGCGGTTTCGCCTACATGCTGATCAGCGGCGCGGCGGTGCCGACACAGCGCGCCTTCCTGATGACGGCGCTGGTGCTGATCGCGATCATGCTCGACCGCACGGCGCTCTCCATGCGCGTCGTCGCCCTTTCCGCCCTCGTGGTGCTGGGGCTGCAGCCCGATGCGCTGCTCGAGGCGAGCTTCCAGATGTCCTACGCCGCGGTGGTGGCGCTGATCGCCGTCTACGAGGGCTGGGGCGCGCGGCTGATCGCGGGCCGGCGCAACGCCGGCTTCGCCGGACGCGCCGCCGTCTGGATCGGCGGGATCGCGCTGACCTCGCTGGTCGCCGGCACCGCGTCGGGTCTCTATGCGCTCTTTCACTTTCACCGTTTCGTGCATTACGGCGTCATCGCCAACCTGATCGTCGACCCGCTTACGGGCTTCTGGATCATGCCGCTCGGGCTTCTGGCGCTCGCGCTGATGCCTTTCGGCCTGGAGGCCTGGGCACTGGTGCCGATGGGCTGGGGCCTCGAGGGGCTGCTGTGGGTGGCCCGCTGGGTCGCCGAATGGCCGAATGCATCCAGCGGGCACCCCGCCCTTCCCCTCTGGTCGCTCGCAGCCATGACGCTGGGTGGGCTCTGGCTCTGCCTGTGGCGCACGAGCTGGCGCTGGTGGGGTTTCGTGCCGCTCGCGCTCGCCCTCGTTCCGCTCGCCCTGCCGGATCGCCCTGACATTCGCATCGACGGGCAGGGCAGGGTGGTGGCGCTGCGTTCCGCCGATGGCGATCTCCTCCTCTCCAACCGGCGCAGCGGCAAGGCGGCGGTCGAGACTTGGGCACGGCGCGACGGCGGCGTCGGCGTGGCGGTCTTTCCCCGGGATGGCGCCTCGGCCGACGGCCGCCTGCGCTGCGATGCCGATGGCTGCCTGTGGCGGCACGGCGGATTGCTGGTGGCCCTGCCGCGGCGCGACGCGGCGCTGCCCGGCGACTGCCGCCGCGCGGATCTGGTGATCGCGACCTTCGAGGTCGGCGGGCGCTGCTCCACCGCCCGCTGGGTGATCGACAAGAGCGATCTGGAGCGTGAAGGAACGCATGCCATTCGTTTACGATCGGACGGCAGGGTGGAGATTCGAACCGTCGCGGCCGAGCGGGGCCGCCGGCCCTGGAGCGGCGATGGCGGCGACCGGGAGGAGCCCTGAGCGGGCAGGGGAAGGAATGAAGCGCTTTCTTCGCAAGCACCTGACGACCGTGATCGTCCCTTCGATCGTGCTGGTCATCGCCCTGACCTGGCGCCAGCAGGACCCGGGCGGGCTGATTCAGCGCGTGCAGCAGCAGGTCTTCGACCAGTACCAGCGCATGCAGCCGCGCGAATACAAGGAGCCCGAGGTGGGCGTGCGCATCATCGACATCGACGATGAGAGCCTGGCGAAGCTCGGCAAGCAATGGCCATGGCCGCGCACCCTGATGGCGCAGATGGTGGCGAACCTCGCCAACGCCGGCGCGGTCGCCATCGTTTTCGACGTCGTCTTCGCGGAGCCGGACCGCACCAGCCCGAAGAGCATGCTCGACCTCTGGGCCGAGACGGCCGACATCGGCGCGGTACGCCCGACCATCGAGCAATTGCCCGACCACGACGCCGTCTTCGCCGACATCATCGCCCAGGCCGGCAATGTCGTGACCGGCTTCGTCCTCACCGACCGGCCCGACAATGTCGTGCCGGTCGTGCGCGCCGGGCCGGTTTCGCAGGGCGTCCGCCCCGAACGCTTCCTCACCGTGTTCAGCGGCGCGGTCAACAACCTTCCCGCCATCGAGGCCGCCGCCGCCGGCAACGGCACCTTCAGCTTCAATCCCGATGCGGACCTGACCTTGCGCAAGGTGCCGCTGCTGGTGCGCCTGCGCGACGAGCCGAAATTCTATCCCTCGCTGTCGGCCGAAGCGCTGCGCATGATCCAGGACGCGGGCTCGTTCCAGATCAAGGGATCGGATGCCAGCGGCGAATTCAATTTCGGCCAGAACGTCGGCATCACCAGCATCAAGATCGGCCAGGTCGTGGTCCCGACGGATGCCGGCGGCCATATCCTGCTGCATTTCACGGAGTATCGTCCCGACCGCTACATCCCTGCCTGGAAGGTTATGTCGGCGGATTTCGACCCCGCGCTGGTGGAGGGAAAGATCCTGTTCGTCGGCACCTCGGCATCGGGCCTCAAGGATATCCGCCCGACGCCGCTGACCCCCGCCATGCCGGGCGTCGAGGGCCATGTTCAGGCGCTGGAACAGATGCTGCTCGGCCATTATCTGAAGCGGCCGGATTTCGCCGACGGGATCGAATGGGTTTTCGTCTTCGCGGTCGGCATCATCCTGATCGGCCTGCTCGCGAATGCCGGCGCGGCGGCCTCGGCGGCCTTCGGCGTGGTCGCCATTGCCGGCTTCTTCGCCATCTCGTGGTTCGCCTATACGCAGTGGCTGTGGCTGTTCGACCCGGTGACGCCGTCGATCGGTGCCTTCGCCGTCTACCTCTCCGGCTCGCTGCTCGGCTACCTGCGATCGGAAGGAGAGAAGCGCCGCGTGCGCGGACAGTTCAGCCAGTACATGTCGCCCGAACTGGTCGACCAGCTGGCGCGCGAGCCGGATCGCTTGAAGCTCGGCGGCGAGACCCGGATGATGACCATCCTGTTCTGCGACCTGCGGGGCTTCACGACCATCTCGGAACAGTTCAAGACCGACCCGCAGGGGCTGACGCAGCTGATCAACAAGTTTCTCACCCCCATGACCGCCATCATCCGCAGCCAGAAGGGCACCATCGACAAGTATATCGGCGACTGCATCATGTCGTTCTGGAACGCCCCGCTCGACGATCCCGACCATGCCGACAACGCCTGCCGCAGCGTGCTCCTGATGCACGAGGGTATGGTGCGCCTGAACGAGGAACTGGAGGCCGAAGCGAAGGCCGCCGGGCGCCGGCACGTGCCGCTCGCCATCGGCATCGGTTTGAATTCGGGCGAGGTGGTGGCGGGCAATATGGGGTCGGACCAGCGCTTCGACTACACCGTTCTGGGCGATGCGGTGAACCTCTCCTCCCGGCTCGAGGGACAGTCGAAGACCTACGGCGTCGGCACCGTCATCGGTGAGGTGACGCGACAGATGGCGCCCTCCTTCGCGCATCTCGAACTCGACCTGATCGCGGTCAAGGGCAAGAAGGAGGCGGTGCGCATCTACACCGTTTTCGGCGGCCCGGAAGTGGCGGGCACCGAGGCTTTCCAGCGTCTGGCGGAAGAGCATGATCGCATGATCGCCGCCTATCGGGCGCAGCAATGGGCCGAGGCCAGGGCGCTGCTGGGACGACTGCGCGCAATGGAGCCGAAGCTGAACGGCCTCTATGATCTCTACGAGGAACGCATCATGTATTTCGAAGAGAACCCGCCCGGCGCGGAATGGGACGGCGTTTTCGTGGCGACCTCCAAATGAACCGCGACCGTTCCATGCTCACGCCCGCCGAGACCGACCTCGTCGCGGCGGCAGAGGATTTCGCCCGCGCCGAGGTGGCGCCCCATGCGCGAACCTGGGAGCGCGAGCGCCGACAGCCGCTGGAGACGATCAGGAAGGCCGCCGCGCTCGGCCTCACCCGCATGCAGTTGGGCAGGGAGTACGGCGGCCTGGGCCTCTCCTTCGCCTGCAAGATGCATGTGGCGGAGATCATCTCGCGCCATTGCATGGCCTTCGCCTTCGCCCTCATCAATACCCACAACTGCCTGGAGCGCCTGGCCCGCACGGCGACCGCTGAAACGCGCGAGCGCCTGCTGCCGCGCCTGATTTCCGGCGAGATCCTGGGGTGTGCGGGCCTTACCGAACCGGGCGCGGGCAGCGACTTCGCCGCCATCGCCATGCGGGCCGAGAAGGTCGCGGGCGGCTGGAAGCTGAACGGCGAGAAGGCCTGGATCACGAATGCCGCCAATGCCGAGGTCAGCATCCTCTATGCCCAGACCGATCCCGCGAAGGGCTGGCGCGGAATCGCCAGCTTCATCGTCGAGGCGAGCCGGCCGGGCTTCGCCCGCCGCCCCGCCTTCGAACTCGCGGGTGCGCATGCCATCGGCGCCGGCGGCTTCGTGCTGACCGACTACATCGTCCCCGACGCCGACCTTCAGTATCCGCCGGGGGAGGCGTTCAAGTCGGCGCTGGGCGGCATCAACGGTGCCCGCACCTACGTCGCCGCCATGGCCTGCGGCATGCTCGAGGAATCGCTCCGCCTCGCCGTCGAACACGGGCTGAAGCGGCAGACCTTCGGCAAACCCCTGATGGAGCATCAGGGATGGCGCTGGCAACTCGCCGACGTGGCGACCAGCCTCGAGGCGGCGCGCCTGCTCTGCGACCGCGCCGCGGCCCTGATCGATGCCGGCAAGGATGCCGTCCTCGCCGCCGCGCAGGCGAAGAAATTCGCGAGCGAGATGATCGTCCCCGCATTGTCCGCCTGCATGCAGGCGATGGGGGCCGAAGGCCTGAAGGATGTCTATCCCACCGGCCGCCACATCCTCTGCGGGCGTGTCGCCAACTATGTCGACGGCTCCACCGAGGTGCAGAACGACCGCATCGGCGCACTCCTTCCGGCCACCTATGGCGGGCGCTAGCACGGCCGCCGGGATTTCGCTAAGCAGGGCTCCTTGACAGTGGCCCGGGCCGGTTCCGGGCCGGGGGCGTTGGTGCATGGCCGGCTGGCATTCGCTGTGGATCGGAGACAGGGACACCCGTGAACTCGCCGATGAGATCAGGATCGAGCAGTTCCTGAACATCGGCCGCGCCGTACCGGTCACGGCAGGCATCAGCATCGTCAACGCCTGGATCATCGTCGTCTTCCTGTGGGGCCGGGACCCCGGCGCGCTTCTGCTGGCCTGGGGTGTGGCCACCAGCCTCTTCCACCTGCCGCGCATCTTCCTCTGGTGGCGCGCGCGGCACCGGACGCGGCCGGTGCGGGTCGGGGACGCGCCGATCACCGCGCTCGTCTGCGTCAATACGGTGAGCGGCGCGCTCTGGGGCGTGGCGGCCGTGCTCTTCTTCGACATGCAGGCGCTGGCCAGCCAGATGGTGGTTTCGCTCACCGTCGCGGGGATGGCCGCCGGCTGCATCCTGACGCTCAACTGCCTGCCCGCGGCATGCCTCGGTTACATCCTGGCGGCGGGAGTGCCGCTTCTGGCCCGTGTCATGCTGGTCGACAGCCCGATCTCCTGGCCTCTCACCGCGCTCGGCGTCGTCTACATGGGGGCACTGATCATCTTCACCCGCAGCGGCTATCTGAACTTCGTTGCTTCGCTGCGGCTGCGGATCGAGAAGAACGTGGCTCTCGCCCGGGCCGAACAGGCGAACCGGGCGAAGTCCGAGTTCCTCGCCAACATGAGCCACGAGCTGCGCACGCCGCTCAACTCGATCATCGGCTTCTCCGACCTGATGGCGAACCAGGCGGTCGGCCCGGTTCCGGCGAAGTATCTGGACTATGCCCGCGACATCAACGAGAGCGGCCAGCACCTGCTGCGGATCATCAACGAGGTTCTCGATCTCTCCAAGCTGGAAGCCGCGAAGATGGAGCTGAACGAGGACATCGTGCCGGTGCGGCGCATGCTGCGCAGTTGCGTGGCGCTGGTCTCCGAGCGGGCGCAGCGCGCCCGCGTGGATATTCGCACGCTCATGCCCGAAGCCGAGTTGCGCCTGCATGCGGACGAACTGCGCCTGAAGCAGATCGTGATCAACCTTCTCGGCAATGCGGTGAAGTTCACGCCGGAGGGTGGCCGCGTCACCCTTGCGGCGGAGATCGGCCCGCTCGGCGACTTCGTCCTCTCGGTCGCCGACAACGGTATCGGGATCGCGCCGGCTGATATCGATCGGGTCATGCGTCCGTTCGAGCAGGTGGAGACGACGCTGAGCCGCAGGCACGACGGAACCGGCCTCGGCCTGCCGCTCGCGGTGTCCCTGGCGCGCCTGCATGGCGGCGCAATCGCGATCGACAGCATGCCGGGCAAGGGCACCACCGTCACGGTCCGGCTGCCGGCCGGGCGGGTTCGCAGGAGCGGCGCTGCCGATGCCGCGCAATAGCTCCGCCCGCCCGGCGGGCGCCGGCGGGCAAGGTTTCGTTAAGCCTGACCGGTGAGGATGCGTTCGGCCATTCTTTTCGGGGCATAGGGAGCGCATGGCCGATTGGCATTCGCTATGGATCGGACGGGCGGAAACGCGCGCGATCGAGGAGGAAGTCAGGATCGAGCAGGTCCTTACCGTCAGCCGCAGCGTGCCGATCACGTCGAGCATCAACATCGCGGATGGCTGGTTCCTGGTCGCCTTCCTGTGGGACGACACCCAGCGCCATGTGCTGCTGGGATGGGCGCTGATGCTCACGCTCTTCCATGCGCCGCAGCTCTTCGCCTGGTCGCGTCGGCGTCATCGGCCTCGCCCGGCGCGAATCAGGGAAGCGGTCATCACCCGCATCGTCCTCCTGGCGGCCGCCGCCGGCGCCCTCTGGGGTCTCGGGGCCGTCATGATCTTCGATTCGGCTTCGCTGGAGAGCCAGGTTCTGCTCTGCCTCGCGATCGCGGGCATGGCGGCGGGATGCCTGCCGGCGCTCACCTGCCTGCCCGCCGCTTGCGCTAGCTACCTGCTCGCCTCCGGCTTGCCGCTGCTCTGGGCCCTCTTCATCGCGGAGACGCCGATCGCGCTGCCCCTCAGCATCCTCAGTGCCGTCTACGTGTCGGCGCTGCTCTTCTTCATGCGCAATGGCTATCTCGGTTTCGTCGGCGCGCTGTCGCTGCGGCTCGAGAAGAACGTGCTGCTGGAGAAGGCGGAGCAGGCGAACCGCGCCAAGTCGGACTTCCTCGCCAATATGAGCCATGAACTGCGCACGCCGCTCAACTCCATCATCGGCTTCTCGGACCTGATGGCTGTGCAGGCGGCCGGGCCGGTGGCGCCGAAGTATCTCGACTATGCCCGCCACATCAATGACAGCGGGCAGCACCTGCTGCGCATCATCAACGACGTTCTCGACCTCTCCAAGCTCGAGGCGGCGAAGATGGAACTGCGGGAGGATGTCGTCGGCGTCCGGCGCATGGTCAGGTCTTGCATCACCCTGCTGTCCGAGCGTGCCGCCAGGGCCGAGGTGGAGGTTCGCACGACGATGCCGGATGCCGAGATCCACCTCCGCGCCGATGAACTGCGCCTCAAGCAGATCCTGATCAACCTGCTCGGCAATGCGCTCAAGTTCACCGCCCCGCGCGGTCGCGTCTCGGTGACGGCGGGGATCGGCGCGGCAGGGGATTTCCACATCTCGGTCGCCGACACCGGCATCGGCATCCATCCGCAAGACCTCGAACGCATCATGCGGCCCTTCGAGCAGGTCGAGACCACCCTCAGCCGCCGGCATGACGGCACCGGGCTGGGCCTCCCGCTCACCGTGTCCCTGGCGCGCCTGCATGGGGGCGAGGTTTCCGTCCGCAGTGCGCCGGGCGAGGGCACCACCGTCACGGTCACGCTGCCCGCGGCGCGCATCCATCGCCGGGAGATCGCCGACGCGGCGGACTGAGCTTCATCGTCCCGCCGAAGCGGGATCGGGCGCTATCGCTTCTTCGCCGCTTCCACCGCCTCGCGCACCTGGGCGGCTTCCATGCTCTTGGGATCGAGCTTGGCGAGCAGCTTCTCCCAATAGACCACGGCCACGCGACCGCGGCCGGCCTGCATCTCCGATACCCCGACGTACCAGAGCGCGTCCGGGTTGTCCGGCGCCATCGCCAGCACCTGGCGATAGATCGCGTCGGCCGCCGCCGGTATCGGTCCGCTCGAGCCCTCGTCGTCCAGAATCGCCCCGGCCTGGTCCAGGAGCAGGTCGATATCGTCGGGCTTCAGTCGCGCGGCTTCGCCGAAAGCCGCGCGCGCTTCCTTCGGCTGGCCCAGCATCACCCGGGCCTGCCCGAGCCGAGTCCAGCCCTCGGCGTCGTCCGGTTGCCCTTTCAGGCGGGTTTCCAGCTGGCCGACCAGCTTCTGCATCTCGGCCCGCTCGGTCGCCGAAAGCCGGGCACCGGTGACGGGCGGCGGCGCCTCGGGGGCGAGTTTCGCGCCGCCCTCCAGCGTCTTCACCTTCTCCCAGGCGGCCTGTGCCTTTTCGGGCTCCTGCAGGACCTCCCAGGAACGGGCGAGGCGGGTCCAGCCCTCGACGTCATTGGGGTTGGATTTCAGCTTTTCGGCAAGGCCCTCCACCATGCCGCGGATCATCGCTTGGCGATCCTCCGCCGACATGCGGGCCGCGGCCTGCATCTGCTCCGGCGTGGGTCCGGGGGCGGCCGCGGGGGCGCTCGCAGCGGCCGGCGGTGCCGCCGGGGGTGGAGCCGGGGAGGGCGCGCCGCCGATCGGCGCGGTCAGTCGGCGAACGGTTTCGCCCTGGTTTCGCGCGTCCCGGGCCTTGTCGCTCTCGCCCAGGACGTCATAGGCGCGGGCCAAGCGGTCCCAGCCCTCCGGATCGTTCGGGCTGTCCTGGAGGCGAGCCGCCAGCCCCTCCACCATGCCGCGGATCATTGTCTGGCGGTCTTCCGCCGACATGCCGGCGGCGGCCTGCATCTGCTCGGCCGAGGGACCGCGCGGGGCGGCGGCGGGCGGGGCGGGGGGCGAATTCCCGGGAAGGGCCTCGGCCAGATCGATCTTCAGGGTCTGCGCCGCTTCCCGCAGGCGCGCCTGCAGCACCTGCTGCCAGGGGGCGTCGGGGGCGCTGTCGGCCGCCAGCGCCTTCCAGCCTTCGAAGGCGGCCTTGATGTCGCCCGCTTGGGAGCGGGCGAGCGCCATGTAGTAGCGCGCGCCGGGATGCTGCGGCTCCATCGTCAGCAGGCGCTCGAAATCGGCCAGCGCCTCCGGCGTGACGGTGCCCTTGGCGCCATAGACCCGCGATTCGGCCAGCGCCATGCGGCTGTTGGGGTCTGTCGGTGCGAGCCGGGCCGCGTTGGTGTAGGCCTGGACCGCGTCCTCGAAGCGTTCCATCTGCAGGTAGGCACGGCCCAGCAGGAACCAGCCCTGGCCATCCTCCGGATTCGCTTCCAGGCGCTGGGACAGCCTGGCCGCCATCTCGGCGATGTTGCCGGCCTCGCGCGCCTGGGCGAGCTGGGTCTGACCCATTTCCCGGCTGGCCAGGGGCTGCGCGGGCAGGCCGGGATGGCCGAGGTTCAGGTAGAGGGCGGTCGCTCCGGCCGGGACCAGCAGCGCGACCGCGAGCGCGGCGGCAAGGGCGCTTCCGCCGCTCGCGCCCTTGGCCCGGCCCAACTCGTCGCCGGCGCGCAGCAGGCGCCGTTCGATCTCCCGCCGGGCGGCTTCCGCTTCCGTGCCGCCGATGCCGCCGCGGGCGCGTTCGGTTTCGATCTCGGACAGTTGGTCGCGATAGACCTCGATGTCGTGGCGGGCCCGCTCGACGCTCTCCACCGGTGGCCGCAACAGCGGCCACAAGAGCGCGACCGTCACCGCGGCGGTCGCTAGGCCCAGGATCAGCCAGATCATCGCGGTGTCTCACCCGAAATCAGTGCCTCCAGCCGCCGGCGCTCGTCGGCTGAAAGCGGCGCGGCGGCCTCCGGTGTTGGCGCGCGGCGCAGGCGCCGGTAGTAGAACGCGACCCCGATCCCCGCCGCGGCCAGCAGCGCGGCCGGCCCGAGCCAGAGCGCGGCGGTGAGCGCGTTGAAGGGCGGTTTCAGCAATACCCAATCGCCGTAGCGTGCGACCAGATAGGCGCGAACCTGTTCATCGCTGTCGCCGGCGACCACCCGCTCGCGCACGATCTGCCGCAGGTCCCTGGCCAGCGCGGCATTGGAATCCTCGATTGACTGGTTCTGGCAGACGAGGCATCGCAAGCCCTTGGATATCGCGTGCGCGCGGGTCTCCAGCGCCTTGTCCGCCAGCGGCTCGTCGACCCCGATGGCGAGTGCGGGAAGCGAGAGCGCCACGAGGAACGCGACCAGAATCCCCCTCATGCGCGCTGTGCCGCGGCGCAGCAGCGGGATCTGGAAACCCCGGTTCAGCATTCGCGGCTCGTTTTCCCGGTGCGCTTCAGGTCGCGCACCATCGGCAGGATCTTCTGCTCCAGCATCTCGGGCGTGACGACGCTGATGTATTTGCAGACGACCTTGCCCTCGCCGCTGACGATGAAGGTCTCCGGCGCACCGTAGACACCCCAGTCGATGGCGACCCGGCCGGAGACGTCGGCGCCGGTGCGGGTATAAGGGTCGCCGTAGGTTTCGAGCCAGCGCGCGGCCATTGCCGGCTGGTCCTTCCAGTTGAAGCCGTGGATCGCAACTTCGCCGCGCTTCGCGAGCTCGACCCAAAGCGGATGCTCGATCCGGCAGGGTGCGCACCACGAGGCGAAGACGTTGACGATACTGACTTCGCCCTTGGACAGGTCTGCCGATGAAAGCGCGGCGTCGCGCCCCTGCACCGCCGGCAGATCGAAGCTCGGCACCGGCTTGCCGATCAGGGCCGAGGGGATCTCGCGCGGGCGCAACGACAATCCCGCATAGAGAGCGACCGCGATGGTGGCGAAGATTGCCGCCGGAACGAAAACCTTGAGACGCATGGCTATTCCGCGGGAACCGGGATGGGCGCGGGACGGCGGACCGGCGCGCCGACCCTGTGCCGCCGGTCGGTCAGGCTGACGAACCCGCCGATCGTCATCACGAGGGAGCCGAGCCAGATCCACATGATCAGCGGCTTCCAGTACAATCGAACCGCATAGCCGCCCTGTCCGTTGCTCTCCCCGACGACGACATAGAGATCGCCCATCAGCGATGTCTCGATCGCGGCCTCCGTGGTGTCCATCGGCGGCTGCGGGAAGCGGCGCGTTTCCGGTTCCATCACATAGACCTGCTGGTCGCCGCGTGAGGCGATGAAGCGCCCGCGCAAGGCGGTGTAGTTGGGACCGGGAACCTGCTGTGCGCCCTCGAAGGTGATGGTGAAGGCGCCGACCGCCGCCGTCTCACCCGGCTTCATGATCACCAGGACCTCCTTCTGCCAGGCGGTCGAGGCGGTGATCCCCAGCACCAGGAGGGCCGCGCCGAGATGCGCGATGCTCATCCCCCAGGCGGCGCGCGGCAGGCCGATGGCGCGGCGGAGGCTGTCGCGGGCGGGAAGGCGGAACAGGCCGATCCGTTCGGAAAATTCAACCAGCACGGCGGTGGCGAGCCAAGCGAACAGGCCGAGGCCGAGGAGCGTGAGTGCCGGCGCGCCTTCCAGCTTCCACCAGCCGAGCAGCACCGCCAGCAGCACGGCGCCGAAGGCGAACTTCAGCCGCTGCAGCGCCCCGAGGAGATCGCCGCGTTTCCAGCCCAGCATCGGGCCGATACCGACCGCGCAGAGCAGCGGCACCATCAGCGGCACGAAGACCATGTTGAAGAAGGGCGGGCCGACCGACACCTTCTCGCCCGTCAGCGCATCGGTGAACAGCGGATAGAGCGTGCCGAGCAGCACGCTGCCGGTGGCGGTGGCCAGCAGCAGATTGTTCAGTACCAGGGCGCCCTCGCGGCTCATCGGCTGGAACAGGCCGCCCAGTTTGAGCTCTCCGGCCCGCAACCCGTAGAGCATCAGCGAGCCGCCGACGACCACGCACAGGAACATGAGGATGAAGACGCCGCGGGCGGGGTCGGTGGCGAAGGCATGCACCGAGGTGAGCACGCCCGAGCGCACCAGGAAGGTCCCGAGCAGCGACAGCGAGAAGGTGATGATGGCGAGCAGGATGGTCCAGCTCTTCAGCGCGTCGCGCTTCTCGGCCACGATCGCCGAATGCACCAGCGCCGTGCCCGCCAGCCAGGGCATGAAGGAGGCGTTCTCGACCGGGTCCCAGAACCACCAGCCGCCCCAGCCGAGTTCGTAATAGGCCCAGTACGAGCCGAGCGCGATGCCGAGGGTGAGGAAACACCAGGCGACCAGCGTCCACGGCCGAACCCAGCGGGCCCAGGCGGGATCGACCCGGCCCTCGATAAGCGCCGCGACCGCGAAGGAGAAGGCGATCGAAAAGCCGACATAGCCGAGATAGAGCAGCGGCGGATGGAAGGCGAGGCCGGGATCCTGCAGCAGTGGATTGAGACCGTTGCCCTCGATCGGCGCCGGGTCCAGCCGCAGGAAGGGATTGGATGTCAGCAGCGTGAAGAGCAGGAAGCCGATGCCGATCATGCCCTGCACGGCGAGGATGCGCGCGCGCAGCGACAGCGGCAGGTTGCCGCCGAACATCGCCACCGCGGCACCGAAGATCGCCAGGATGGCGATCCAGAGCAGCAGCGAGCCTTCATGGTTTCCCCAGACGCCGGCCACCTTGTAGAGCATCGGTTTCAGCGAATGCGAATTCTGGGCGACGTTCACCACCGAGAAGTCGGAGCCGATATAGGCGGCCATCAGGGCGAAGAACGCGAAGAGCGCGAGCACGGCCTGCGCCACCGCCGCGCTGCCCGACACCGCCATCCAGCCCCGGTTGCCGATCCAGGCGCCGATCAGCGGGATCGAGGACTGGACGATGGCGACCGCGAGGGCCAGCACCAGCGCGTAATGGCCGAGTTCCGGCGTCATTTCTTCATGCCCTGCTGGGTCGGCGCGTTGTCGCCCGGCTTCCAGTGATCGGCTCTCTTCAGCGCCTCCGCCACTTCCGGGGCCATGTAGTTCTCGTCGTGCTTGGCCAGGATCTCGTCGGCGACGAAGACACCGCCCTGGTCGACCTTGCCGTTGGCGACCACGCCCTGGCCCTCGCGGAACAGGTCCGGCAGGAGTCCGGTATAGACGACGTTGACGGTATGTACCGTATCGGTGACCCGGAAGCTCGTCTTCAGCCCGTCGCGCTTGATGCTGTCGGCCTCGACCAGACCGCCCAGGCGGATGCGCTGCTGCGGCGAGACGCCCTTCTCGATGATCTCGGTCGGCGTCTTGAAGAGGTTGACGCCGTCCTGCAGCGCGAACAGCACGAGGCCGGTCGCCACCGCGAGCGAGGTGACGCCGGCACCGACGATGTAGAGACGGCGCTTCTTGCGGGTCATGCCCTTCCTCCGCGGCGGGGCCGTGCCGGCCGTTCCCGCTCGGCGGCGTCTTCGGCCGCCCACATCGCGCGCAGCGACGCCGCCAGCAGTCCGGCCAGGACGGCGGCGGCAACGCCGTAGGCGGGCCAGATGAAGGCCGCGTAGCCACCCATGTGGAGGAAAGCCTCTAACCCGCCCATTATGGTTCCCGAATATAGGGATACGCATCCCCCCGTCCAGTGAACCCGGCGCCCGCGACGGCTTGTCTCACGCGATAGTCATGTCGCGAAGGGACGCATCCCACTTTGTCCCGGTTGGCCTATGCTGGCGAATCGTGACCGTTCGGCTCCCGCGAATCCTGATCGTGACCTTCCTGTTTCCGCCATTCGCGGGAATCGGCTCGGTGCGCCTCGGCAAACTCGCCACCTATCTGGCCGGCCATGGCTGGGAGGTTCGGGTGTTGGCCGCAAAGGCGCATGTGCCACGCAACCTGGCACAGGAATTTCCTCCTGAGAACGTTACCTACGCCAATTGGTTCGAGGTCGACCGGATACTCGATTTCATCCGGAACCCTTTCGGCCGCCGCCGTCTTGCCCTGATGAACACGGCAGATACGTCTCTACCGGTCACCTCTGCGGCTGGGAAGTCGCGCCTTTCACGGTTTCGCGCGGCTCTCAGGAATGCCATTTTCGAGTTCGTTCGCGTGCCCGATCGCTATGTCGGCTGGCTACCCGACGCCATACGCCAGGGCGACCGCATTCTGGACACGTGGAAGCCGGATCTCATATATGCTAGCGCTCCACCCTATTCGGCACTGCTTGTTGGGCGAAGGCTCGCCCGCAGGCACGGGTTGCCTTGGGTGGCCGAGTTTCGCGACCCCTGGACCGACAATCCCTACTATGAGTTCACCGGTCTTCGCCGTCGGATCGAGGCGATCTGGGAACGACGGGTGCTCGCGAGTACCGTCGGCGTCGTAGGCGTGACGCCGGCCTGGGTCGATCGATTGGCCGCCCGAACCGGCAAACCCGCCGAGCTCGTGATGAACGGGTTCGTTGTCTCCGATTTTCCGCGCGCGCCGCCACTATCGCCCTCGAGAGAGGGGCCCCTTCACATCCTCTATACCGGAGCTCTTTACGACGGCTTGCGGGATCCGACCCCTTTGTTCCTTGCGCTCGCGAGTCTCGGCGCGGCTCGGATAAATGTCCGAATCACTTTCGTGGGAGACGCCGGAAATGTCCTCGACCTTGCGCGTCGCTTTGATATCGAGCAGCAGGTTGAGATACGTCCGCCGGTCTCCTATCGCGAGTCGTTGGACCTGCAATGCCAAGCCGACGTCCTGCTGAACCTGCAGTCCGACAATCGGCAGGAGTCGGGGTGGATTCCAGCCAAAATCTTCGAGTACCTGGCGGCGCGTCGACCCATCTTGAGTGTCGGCTACGAGAGCGGCGAGGTTCCGTCGATCATTCGCGATCGGCGGGCCGGCATTGTGGCCTTGCGGCCCCAGGCGATTGCCGATCAATTGAAGCGATGGATTGCCGAGAAGGGGTCGGGCGGCATCTCTCCTACGCCCGAAAGCGCGACTGAAGGTTTCGCTCGCGAAGAACAGTTCGCGAAGCTGGATCGATTTCTTCGTGCTCGACTGGCCGAGCGGGGCCGGACTTGAGGACGATTGCCGATCAGGTCTTCCAGGGTGCGCGCTGGCTGGCAATTGGCAGGGTCACGACACCGCTGCTCACCTTCCTCGCGAGCCTTGTGACCATCCGACTTCTGGAACCGGCTGATATCGGTTTATTCGCCCTGGTTTCTGCAATCGCAGGCTTTTTCGTGCTGTTCGAGGATTTTGGCCTGCGAGCGCGAGTGATTCAGGTGGACGAGATTGGCAAGCCCGAACTCGCCCGCATTTTTGGTCTCTCTCTACTGTTGAACCTGGCTCTTGCGCTGATGCTTGTGGCCGTATCGCCTTTGGTCGCTGCCCTCTATGCGGAGCCGCGCCTGACGGTTCTACTCATCGCGATGGCGGGCGTGCTCTTGGTTTCGGCCGTTGGCACAATCGCAGATGCGGTGTTGAAGCGACGGCTTCGTTTCGGGACGCTCGCCCTGATCGATATCGTCCAGGGGACCGTCACCGCGGGTTCGGGTTTGATCCTGGCTTGGCAAGGCTTCGGGGTCTGGTCTCTTGTCGGTGCGACCGCGGTCGGTACGGTCCTGCGGACGTTGGCGGTATCCTTGCTGTCGCCGGTTCGCGTCCGCCCCGATATGCGTTTTGGCGGTACGAAGAATGCGCTCGCCTTCGGCGGGTTCATAACGGGGCAGCGCCTTCTCTTCTGGCTCTATACACGCTCGGATCGGCTGGCTCTCGGGCATGTCGGCGGCGCGAATGCGCTCGGCATTTATGCCGTTGGGGCAGATGTCGCCAACATGCCTGCAGATCGGATTGGCGGCTTGATTGGACTTACCACGTTCGCCGGGCTGTCCAGGGTGGCGCACGACCCGGAAATTTTTCGCCGATACTACCTGGACGGGGTGCGGCTGATTGCTCTCGTATTGTTTCCAGTCGGTTGTGGACTATCGGTCTTACTGCCGGACCTGCTCCCCCTTCTTCTGGGCCCACAGTGGGAGGCGGCGATACCGATCGCGCAGGTCCTGGCTGTGATCGTACCGCTGCGGCTGATCAATGGCACCGTCGCGGAAGGCCTGAATGCCATGGGGCGCCCGCGGGAGGCACTGATTTGTGTTGCCACTGTCGCGACCCTGGTGGTCGGTGGGTCCCTGATCGGCCTCGCTGGGGGACCTCTCGGGGTCGCAGTGGGGTGGGCGAGCGCCTTCTCACTCGGCTTTCTGGTGAATGCGCTCGTCAATCTGAAGCGCATCGGAGTTCCACCGCGCGCATTCTTCGCGGCCCTCGCGCCGGCGGCTTTGGGTGCGATCATCATGACGCTCTTCGTTCATCAGGCGCGCGAACTCATCGTATCGAACCTGTCGCCTTCGGTAATTTCACTCGTCTGCCTGCAGGCCTTGCTCGGAGCCGCCTTCTACGCGTTGGCAATATTGCTGTTTGATCGCCGCGGCGTCCGTCTGCTTCTCGATCTGGCTGGATTCAGGCACCGGAGATGAGCCTGCACACCCTCGCCAGGGAGATCGCCAGTGCCCTGGATCGTGGACACCTCGACGGTGCCGTGCGTGAGACAGCGGTCTTCCAACCGGATCACAGCGCTTACGGCGATACCCACCTTGCCCTGCTCTTCATTCTCCTCGGGCGTCTCGGCGGCGATCCACAGGCCGACTTCGCGTCCGCGGATCGAAGGCTCGCTCTCTGGGAACCCCTCGGTGTCGAAGAACCGTTCAATGCCTTTGCCCTCGCCCTCGCCCTGTTGTTGGCGCGCGAGGCCGTGCCTGCGCACCCCGTCGTCCAGCGGCTCGAGCGATTGAATCGTTCACAGCGCCTTACCGCGGCGCAGACCCGCCTCAGCCGGTCTGGCAACAACATCTACGTCATGCATTGCGTCGCGGAGATGTTGCTCCGGCCGCTTGCTCTGGGGACGAGGCCTGAACCTGGAGCGCTGACCGATCTGCTGACGCGCATCGGTTCCTTCGCGCTGCCGGAAGGCATTCACTCGGATTGGCCGAGAGACCAGTCCGGCCCGCGGATCGTCCCGCCTGCCTACGCACTGAAGTTCACCTATCTGCTGGCCGTGGTTTACATCTTTACCGGTGACGCACGCTTCCACGATGCGTTTGCGGAAAGCGCCGAGGTCTTGCTGGGCGTTGCCACCGATGACGGGGTGGTTGCATCCTTCGGCCGCTCCGAGAATTCGACATTCGCGCTCGGGCTGGAGATCTTCGCCACACGCATTCTGCGCGCGAGTGGGGGCGGTGCGTGGCTGGATGGCCTGCTCGCCGCGCAGCAGGCCCGCCTCGCCGCCATGCCTCGCACTGCGGGCGGCTGGTTTGAGGTGAATGGCGGATTTCCATCGACGGCCCACGCGCACGACCGCATTCTGGCGCGCGACTCCTACGCGATGCCGACGGAATACGCCGCGGCTTCGCTCTGCTACTGCCTGATGAGCGAACTCCTTGCGCCGCGGGTCACGGTAAGAACGAAGCCGACGCCCGAGCGGCGGCCCGAGGCACACTCCGACGGCTTGGGCGTCGCTCGTCTAAGCCGTCCCGCCGCCGAGGTTCTCGTCAGGACCCGCTCGGATCTTGTCGAGGACAACCGCCGCTACGGCGGCCCGACAGTTCTGCGTTTTCGTGTCGGCGACGACCTGCTCGTGGGTGCGATACCGGTCCTTTCGGAAGGCGAGGATAACGTGGTCACCGCGTGGCAGCGCCTCTACGACCTGATTCGCCGCGGCGCTCCCGAGACGCGCTATCTCACTGTCGGCTACGTGCCCATCGTGTCTTGGCGCGGCCGAACTCTCCTCCCCCTGCACACGATCGACGTCGCTCTATCGCGGAACGCCGTCCAGACCTCGCACGGTTTTGTGCCGCCGCCTGTCGGCCGCCTCGGCGCGGCTCTCGGTTTCGTCTCCGATCTCGCGCGCAAGAATCTTGGTTGGCCGTCGGCTCACATCTCTCCGCATTTGCGCCCGATCCCGGCGCCCGTTCACGGATTGCGGCTGACGCGGCAGGTCATGCTGAGTGACGCGACCTTGGAAATCCTCGACAAGATCGACGGATTGCACGTCGGCGCAGGTATACGGATTGCCGGTCGCATCTCGACTGTGGCCGATTTGGCGGTTACCGGACTGGAGATCTCCGGGGAGAGTTTCGGTTGGTCGAGCAACGGCAGAGCCTGCTTGACCACATGGACCGGGCGCGCGACGGGGCCTGAAGTCACCTACTCGTTCCGGATCAGGCCTCGGCCCTAGCCAGCCTCAGGGCGCGCACGCGGCGGGCGGCGATCTCGGCGCGCAGGCGCAGGATCAGGAGCACGACGAAGAAGGCGAGAAAGGCGCCCGCCATCAGGAGCAGCGGGCGCAGCATCGCCGGGTCGATCTTGGAGCCCTGCATCGTCAGCACGCTCGCCGGCTGGTGCAGCGTGTTCCACCAGTCGACCGAGAATTTCACGATCGGCAGGTTCACCCCGCCGACGATGGCGAGCAGGCCGGCGGCGCGGGCGGCCCGCGTGGGGTCGTCATAGGCCTCCCACAGCGCCATGTAGCCGAGATAGAAGAACAGCATCACCAGCACGGAAGTGAGCCGCGCGTCCCACACCCACCAGGTGCCCCAGGTCGGCAGGCCCCAGAGCGCCCCGGTGACGAGGCAGATCAGGGTGAAGCCGGCGCCGACCGGGGCGGCGGCCTTGGCGCCGAGATCGGCCAGCGGGTGCCGCCAGACGAAGCCCATGATGCTCATCACCACGATGCCGCTGTAGACCGCCATCGACATCCAGGCCGCCGGCACATGCACGTACATGATCCGCACCGTATCCCGCTGCTGGTAGTCGATCGGCGACAGGACCAGCCCGTCATAGAGGCCGAGGGCGAAGAGGACGAGCGAGGCGAGCGCCGCCACCGGCAGTACGATGCGGGCCAGCTTCAGGAAGCGGGTCGGGTTGGCGAAGCGGTGCAGGTTGGGCGCGGCCATCGCTCGCTTATCCCTCACTCCAGCGCCAGCCGCAAGGCCGCGGCGGCGGCGATCGGGGCGAGGCCGAGGCTGGCCACGGCGAACGCCGCGAGGATGAGGAGATGCGTCCCGAGCCCGCTGCCGCCGACCGCCGCCTCGGTCGCCCCGGCGCCGAAGATCAGCACCGGGATGTAGAGCGGCAGGACGAGGAGCGAGAGCAGGAACCCGCCGCGGCGCACTCCCACCGCCAGTGCCGCGCCGATGGCGCCGATGGCCGAGAGCGTGGGTGTGCCGAGCAGCAGCGCCAGGGCGAGGCCGGGGAGCGCGGCGGCCGGCAGCTGCAGCATCAGCGCCAGGACGGGGGAGATCACGACCAGCGGCAGCCCGCAGGCGAGCCAGTGGGCCAGCAGCTTGGCGAAGGCGACGAGCTCGAGCGGCAGCCGGGACAGGGCGAGGAGTTCGAGGCTGCCGTCCTCCTGGTCGGCCTGGAACAGCCGGTCGAGCGAAATGAGCACCGCGAGCAGGGCCGCGATCCACAGGACGCCGGCGGCGACGCGCTCGAGCGTCTCGCGCTCCGGTCCGATGCCGAGCGGGAAGAGGGTGATCACCAGCGCGAAGAAACCGAGCGCCAGCGCCGCCGTGCCGCCCTGCCGGTAGCCGAGCCGCAGATCGCGCCCGAGGATGGCGAGGAAGGCGCTCATGCGAGCCTCAGCCGGCCGATATTGGCCAGCCCCAGTTCCAGGTGGCTGGCGATCACCGCGAGGCCGCCGCCGGCCAGATGCGCCGCCAGCAGCCGGGTGAACATCGCGCCGCCTTCCGAATCGAGCGCGCTGGTCGGTTCGTCCAGCAGCCAGAGCGGGCGGTCGGCGACCAGTAGCCGGGCCAGCGCCAGCCGGCGCCGCTGCCCGGCGGAGAGATAGCGCGCGGGCAGGTCGGCGATATGCCCGAGGCCGACGGTGACGAGCGCCTCCTCCAGCCTGGCGGGCGCCGCCGACTCGCCCAGCGCCGCCGCCGAAAAGGAGAGGTTCTCCTCCACGCTGAAGGCGGCCTTGAGCGCGTCGAGATGCCCGCCCCAGGCGATCCGGGCGCGGTGCGCGTCGGGCGCCTCGTCGATATCGGCGCCCTCCCAATGTAGCGAACCCTCTGCCGGCGGCAGGAAACCGGCCAGGATGCGCAGCAGGCTCGACTTGCCGGTGCCGTTCTGTCCCTCGACGATCAGCGCCTGTCCGGGCTCGAGCGCGAAGCCGAGGCCCCGGAACAGCCGGCGCTCGCCGCGGATGCAGCCGAGGTCTCGGGCTTCTAGGCTCACGCGCGGGCGGGTCCGACGAACATGACTGCTTCATAGCAGGCCGGGAGAGGGATGGGAGAGCGGAGGATCAGAGTTCTGTCGGACGGGCGGCCGGGGCACGAGAACCAGGCGCTCGCGCTGGCGGAGGCGATCGGCGGCCGGATCGAGCTCTGCCGCCTCGGGATTCGCGCGCCCTGGTCGGCCCTGCCGGCGCGGGCCTGGCCGCTTTCCCCCCTCGTGCTGGCCGATGCCGCCCCTCTGGCACCGGGCGCCGATCTCGCCATCGCCTGCGGCCGGCGCACGGTCGTGCCGCTGGCCCTCCTGAAGCGGGCGACCGGCTGCTATGCCGTGGCGCTGCAGAACCCCCGCATCGGCCTCGGCCATTTCGACCTGGTGGTGCCGCCGCTGCACGACGGTCTCGCCGGTCCCAACGTGGTTGCGACCCTGGGCGCGCTCGGCCGCGCCGGCGCCGCGCCGCTCGCCGCCGCGGCGATGCAATGGGCCGCCGCCGCCGCGCGGTTCCGCCGGCCCCTGGTGGGCGTCCTGGTCGGGGCCGGGCCCGTCCCGGTCGAAGCTCTCGCGCGGTTGCGGGCGGGGATCTGGCTCGCGGTCTCGCGTCGTACCCCACCGGCGCTGCGCCAGCGCCTGCAGGCTGTGTTTCCAGGCGCGGAAGCGGCCGGGAATCCCTATCTCGGCATCCTCGCGCTCTGCGATCACCTCCTGGTCGGCGGCGATTCCGTCGGCATGCTTTCGGATGCCTGCATGACCGGCAAACCGGTGCAGATCCTCGGCCCGGGCTTGAAGCGCCGGCACGCGGAATTCCACCGCGCCTTGATCGCGGCCGGTCATGCCCGGCCCTTCACCGGCCGGCTCGAGCGCTGGCAGCCGCCGCCGCTCGACGAGACGGCGCGCATCGCGCAGTTGATAGTTCGATATCAAGCGATATAATTTGATATCGAACGAGTTGGAGAATTCCATGTTGTCCCGACGCAGCCTCGGCCTGGGCGCCGCCGGACTCGGCCTTGCCGGCGCCGCCGCCACATTCGCGCTCACCCGCCGGCCCGCCGGCGCGCAAGCCCCATGGGACGAGGCGCAGGTGTTCGAGCCCGATGCGCGCCGCTTCGTCTTCCGCCATGCGATCCTGGCGCCCAATCCGCACAATCGGCAGCCCTGGCGCATCCGCCTCGACGGGCGTGATCGGGCGGTCATCCTCTGCGATCTCGACCGCCGCCTGCCGCAGACCGATCCCTTCGACCGGCAGGTCGTCATCGGCCTCGGCTGCTTCCTCGAATTCGCCCGCATCGCCGCCAGCGAGCGCCGCCTCAGGCTCGAGACGGCGCTGTTCCCGGAAGGAGAGCCGCAGCCCAGGCTCGACGGCCGGCCGATCGCGGTTCTCACGCTGGTCCAGGACCCGGGCCTGCCGCTCGATCCGCTGTTTCCCGCAATCGCCATGCGCCGCTCGGTAAAGGAGCCCTTCGATCTTTCGCGCCCCGTCGAGCCTTCGAAGCTGGAGGCGCTGGCGCGTCAGGCGCAAGCGGGTACGCGCATCGCCGCCAATCTCGACCCGGCCCTGGTCGAGCGGGTGAAGGCGCTGACCTGGGAGGCCTGGATGATCGAGGCCGAAACCACGCGCACCTGGCGGGAAAGCGTCGACCTGATGCGCATCGGCCGGGGCGAGATCGAGGCCAATCCGGACGGCATTGCCTTGGGTGGTGTGATGATCGAGGCGCTGGCGCTGATCGGCCAGGTCAGCCGGGAGAAGATCGCCACGCCCGGCAGCACTGCCTTCCGGAGCGGCCTCGATCGCTACAGCGCCATGCTGGCCGCCACGCCGGCCTATGCTTGGATCGGCACCCCGGCGAACGGCCGGGCCGATCAGATCGCGGCCGGGCGAGCCTATGCCCGGCTCACCCTGGAGGCGGTCCGCCAGGGGCTCAGCGTCCACCCGGTCAGCCAGGCGCTGCAGGAATTTCCGGAGATGACCGCCACCCGCGAGGCGATGTCGCGGGCCCTCGGCATGGGTGCGGGAGAAGCGCCGCAGATGCTGGCGCGGATCGGCTATGGACCGGCGGTCGATCCGGCGCCGCGCTGGCCGCTGGAAAGCCGGGTCGAACGCGCATGAACGACCCGCTCGCCTTTCGGCTGCTGAACGAGATCGGCATCATCGCGCAGTTGTCGAAGACGCTGTTCGAACGCCAGATGTCGGGCGGCCTGACGCTGCCGCAGTTCACCGTGCTGAACCATTTCGCCCGCCTGGGCGGCGAGAAGAGCCCGGCCGATCTGGCGCGGGCCTTCCAGGTCACCCGGGGGACCATGACCAGCACGCTGCAGCGGCTCGAGCAGAAGGGCTATGTCGCTCTCGATCCCGATCCGGCCGACGGCCGGGGCAAGCGTGTTCGCCTGACGCCCGCCGGTCTCGCGGCCCGCAACGCCGCGATCGCCGCCCTCGGGCCGCGTACGGCGGAACTTGAACGCGCCTTCGGATCGGAAGCTTTCGCGGCCGCGCTGCCTTTCCTGACCGACCTGCGGACCCATCTCGACCGGGCCCGCGACGGCGAGGAGGGTTAGCGCGTCAGGCGTCTCGCATTGGCGCGCGCGGCCGTGTGAAAAGGGGTCATCGCGGCGCCGCTCGCCTTCATGACCTGATCGCCCATGGCCAGGCTGTGGGTGACGAAGCGCTGGAAGAAGCCGCCCAGCACGCGTTGCTGCATCGCCAGCATGGCGGCGGGCGTGGCACAGCTTGCCAGGCGGCCGGCAGCGGTGCCGAACTGGGTGGCTTCCTGCACGGCATAGCCGACCGCAGCCATCGCCACGTCGGCGGTGGATTGGGCGGCCGCGCTGCCGCTTTCCGCCAGGGCGGCGATCTTTTCGGTGACCATCGTGCTGCCTTCGGCGAAGGCGGCGGCGGTGGGCCGTTCCAGCGCGGCGGCGCCGATGGCGCTGCGCCGCAGGATCACGGTGGCAGAGGCGCTCATCAGTTCGTGCGCCGTCATGGCGGCGCGCAATGCATGCCGGGTCGTGGCATCTGCATGGCCTTGGTTACGCTTGGCCGGCATCTTGTCGGATTTTCCTTGTAGGGGCGGATTGCCCCGATTCTATTGCTGCAATGCAGCATAGGCGCTTGTAAACCATTTTCCTGACCAATTCGTTCCCGAGCGCGAATAATCAGGGCGCCGCAAGCAGATCGGCCAGCGCGGAAAGGTCCTCCGCCGTCACCCCCCGCCCGCCGGTGCCGGCGGCGAGTCCGCGGCCGAGATAGGCCCAGTAAGCGAACCGCGCGCGTGAGGACGCCTTGGCGCCGGGGACGCCGGCACCCTGCAGCAGGATGGTCAGATAGCTGACGCGCCGTTCGTCCACGCGCGCCACGGCTGCGGCAACGCTCGGATCGGCCGTCGCCCAGGCGCGCATGGCCCGTTCCAGCGCCGCGTCGGACGCGAAGGCGAGCTGCATGAGGGCACGAAAGCGATTCTTCGCCGCCACGTCGCGTTCGATTTCGGCGATCACCCCTTCGGCGGCAACGGCCCGCCAGCGCTCCAGGACTGCCGCCCTGAAGGCGCCGATATCCTTGAAATGCCAATAGAAGCTGCCGCGCGACACGCCGAGCGAGCGCGCCAGCCGGTCGGCTTTCAGGGCGGTGAAGCCTTCGCGCGACAGGCTGCGTAATCCGTGGTCCAGCCAGTCCTCGGGGGTGAGGCGGGCGGACTGCGGCGCGGCATCGGCCCGGGAGTCTTCGATCGTCATTCCTTTACCATACAGGACTGTATTGACTGCGGCCAGAACTCGTTTAGATATCAGTACAGAACTGTATGGATAGCTTATGCGTGATCTCGCCCTCCAGGCATCCGGCCTCCTCGTCATCCTGCTCGCCCTCGTTCACGGCTATCTCGGCCAGGCCAGGGTGATCGGGCCGTCCGGTATCGGCCGCCCCGCGATCCGCCGCCTGATGCAGGCCGTCTGGCAGGCGGGCGCGGCGCATTGGGCGTTGGGCGGCGTCGCCTTCATCGCCGCTCCTCATGTGATGGGGGCGGAGGCGCGCCTCTGGCTGATCGGGGTGATGGGGGCGGGCTATGCGCTGGCTGCTCTCGGCAATCTCTGGGCCATGCGCGGCCGCCATCCGGGTGGCTGGCTGCTGGGACTGGCCGTCGCGCTGGCCGTCGCCGGGGTCTGACGCGCATCGGTGTCCGCATGCCGGTTCCATGCCGGACTCGCTCGCCTGCCCTCCGATCCGCGTCTGGCTCGCCGATCGCCCCAGGGATAGAATGCCTGCGGCTTCCCCTCGGGGTGGCAGGCGATCGCCCTCGAAGGCGTGGAAGCGACGGACCGATAGGAGGCTCGCATGAGCATCAAGCGGATCCTGGTTCCTCTTCCTGGCGCGTTGGATCACACGAGCGAAATCGAAACGGCGCTGTCCGCCGCGAGGGTGCTCGGCGCCCAGGTCGAGGCGCTCTGCATTTCCGAACCGTTCCCCGCCGGCGCCGGCATGAGTGCCATCCACGGCGGCTATACCGCCCGGGGCATGGCCCTTCGCCCGGCGGATTGGCTGGTGGAGGAGCGCGAGCAACGCTCGCGCCAGCAGCGTCTGCACTTCGCCGAGGCTTGCTCCAAGGCGGGCATTCCACTCCTCTCACCCGGCATTGCGGCGGACACTCTGCCGGCCGCCATATGGCGCGAACGCGAAGGCGAGTTCGAGCGCATCGCTCTCGAGCGGGTCGCCGCTTTCGACCTGATGGTCGCCACCTCGGCTGCCCTGGTCGAGGTGTTGAAGGATCTGGCCGAACGCGCGCTCCTGCGCACGCGCCGGCCGGTCCTGCTCGCGCCCCAGCGCCTGACCGGCAGCCTCACCGACCCGGCCGTCGTCGCCTGGGACGAAAGCCTGCAATGCTGGCACGCGGTTTCCGCCGCCATCCCCTTCCTGCGCCTCGCCCGCCGGGTGGAGGTGGTCAGTATCGACCGCGACGCGGCCGCACGCGAGACCTCGCAGGCCGAAGTGCTGGCCTATCTGCGTTGCCAGGGCGTGGCCGCCACTGCCCGGGTGATTGCGCCCGAGGGGCTGTCGATCGGGGAGACGGTGCTCGACATCGCCGCCGAGACCAGGGCCGGATTGCTGGTCATGGGCGGCTATGCCCATGGCCGCCTTCGCGAGATGCTGCTGGGCGGGGCTACCCGTCACGTGCTGCGGAACGCGGCGGCGACGCCGGTGCTGATGGCGCATTGAAGGTTCGCGGTTGACGCCCTGTTAAGCGGCCGGCGGAAGGATATCCGCCGCCGCATAGCAGGGGGTTCGTCATGCCAGCCAAAGCCGACCGCGCCAAAGCACCGCGGGAGCAGGGATCGGGGCGCGCCCGTGGCGCCGCCTTCGCCATCGGCATGGCCGCGCTCTTTTTCGCCGCCGCGCCCGGCGCCCGGGCGGCGGAAACGTTCGATCTCCTGCATCCCGAACAGGGCGAGGCCTGGTCGAAATTCGCTCAGACGCCCGCCGACATGGCGCTGCTCACCCGCATCGATGCCGAGGTGGAGCGCCTCGCCGCCCTCTGGGCCGGCAGCGACATCCGCTTTGCCGTGCTGGAGGACGGCGCGGTGCTCCCGGTGGCGAAGGGCGCCGACTGGCCGGAAGGGCTGGTCGAGGCGATCATGCTCTACCGCGAGGGCGGCCGAACCCGCGTGGTGGTGCGCGAGCCGCAGAGCGAATCCGGCGACTGGGCGCTCACCTACATGCAGTACTTCGATGCCGAGGGGCGCACCATCCGCTTCGAACGCGCCTACAGCCGCATCGAACCCTTCTGCGGGGACACGCCCGCTCCCGGCGGGGTGGCGCGCGAAGCGGCGCTCAGCTCATTCGGCCCCGGCCTGCGCCTGATCGACCGCCGCTATGCCGTGACCGATGGCGACGGTGCTCCGCTGACGGTGAAATGCGACCTCGATTTCCGTGAACCCTATGCCGTCGATGCCGCTTGGGAGGCGCTGCGCGTCCGGCTGAAGCTGCCGGCGGGGAGTTGATCGGCCGAAATCCGTCTTTATCCCGGCGGCCGGGCAATGCGCGCCTGCCACAGGACGAGAAGCGGCACGACGAGCAGTTCCATGCCGAGGCCGAGGAGATGCGGCAGCGACGGCAGGCCGAACGCGAAAGCCGAGATAGCCCGCCCGAGGCCGCCCAGCACCACCAGCGCCGCCAGCAGGCGGAACCGGCCGGTCTTGCGCTCGATCTCGGGAACGCAGCTGCAGAAGGCGAGGCCGACCCCCAGGAAGATGCCCGACAGGTAGCGGAAATGGCTGTCGAGATCGACCGGCGGCACGCCGGTGCCGGGCAGGGGGCCGGTGATCGAGGAAAGGCCGCTCAGCATACCCGAAGCGCCTGTCAGCACAGGGATCAGGGCAGCCAGCGCTACGGCGCCTTGCAACCCTCGTTTGCCGAATGCGACGGGTCGCGTAGTCGATCCGCTCATGCCGCCAGCCTTTTCTCCGTCATAGGGCTTGCTCAATCCTGGCACTCTTTACAGTGATTGGCCTCGCGGCGGGGATTGTTCCCTCCAGGTGACATCATTCCCCCCTTGTGCTCCGCTATTACCGTTTGGAGAATAATTCTCTTTCTGTTCTTCACCCAAGCTGCTATGCTCGCAGTCCATAGCGTGACGGGATGATTGGGCGCGACTGCATTCATGGTGGAACGGCCGGGGTGAGGGATGGGGACGTCGTTCATGACCACGGTGGGCGGTACGGCGGACAGAATTGTCCGCCGATCGGGCGCTCCGGTCCCCGGGGGACGGCAGCGGATCGGCTGGTCGGAATGGGATGGAACTGGCGCCGAACCTGTCGGAACCGGTAGCGAGCGGGCGTCCGGCCGGCTCGAATTGGCGCGAATTGGCTCGAATTGGCAGGGTCGCCAAGCACGGCGCCGTTGCGGCAAGAACTCAATAATGATGCAAAACAATAAGTTGTACGGCGCTCTTGAACCGGCCGGCAGATGCGGCGCTGTCTCGAGCCCGGGTTTGCATGCCGATCGGGCGTCGGCGCGGATAGAATTTTCCGGCCGGCGGTTTACCGTTGCAATCAAGGAGGCCGGCATCACGCCCGGCGGGCCGGCGGAGGACAAATTTGTCCGCTCGTACCTCCACGCGGCTCTGGCAATGCGCGGACGAGCCTGCAAGCCGACCTCCAGCCCCCTGGCGATGCTTCTCGCCGCCAGATGCGCCGGGCGTGATGTTGTAGAATGCAATGCATCACATCAGAAGTATTCTATAAATATAGGTAACTATGATAAAATTTCCATCATCTCGCGGGATCGGCTGTTCATCGCGATGCCGTCCCGCTGCCCGGAGGAATTTGTGTCCCGCGATGGCTTGCCGCGCCGGGCGAGCATCCATAGATTCCACGCCTCGCGCGTGACGGAATGAGGGCGTAGGGCTATGGCGGAGCATCGGACCAAGGTCCTGATCCTGGGGTCGGGCCCGGCAGGCTGCACCGCCGCGATCTACGCCGCGCGCGCGTCGCTCTCGCCCATCCTGGTGCACGGCATGCAGCCGGGCGGCCAGCTCACCATCACCACCGACGTCGAGAATTACCCGGGCTTCGCGGAGGTCATTCAGGGCCCCTGGCTGATGGAGCAGATGACGGCCCAGGCCGAGCATGTCGGCACGACCATCATCGCCGACCTGATCACCGAGCTGGACCTGTCGCGCCGGCCCTTCGTCGCCGTCGGCGACTCGGGCGATCGTTACGTCGCCGATACGCTGGTGGTGGCGACCGGCGCGCAGGCGCGCTGGCTCGGCCTCGATACCGAGAAGAAGTTCCAGGGCTTCGGCGTTTCCGCCTGTGCCACCTGCGACGGTTTCTTCTTCCGGGGCAAGGAAGTGGCGGTGATCGGCGGCGGCAATACCGCGGTCGAGGAGGCGCTCTATCTCACCAACCACGCCTCCAAGGTGACGCTGATCCACCGCCGGGGCGAGCTGCGGGCGGAGAAAATCCTGCAGAAGCGCCTCTTCGCGCACCCCAAGATCGAGGTGATCTGGGATCACGTTGTCGATGCCGTGCTCGGGACCGAGGCTCCGCTCGGTGTCACCGGTCTCCGAATCGCCCATGCGGCGACCGGGGCGAAGCGCGAGCTCGCCATCGACGGCCTGTTCGTCGCCATCGGCCACACGCCGAACACCGGCCTGTTCCGCGGCAAGCTCGACATGGATGCGGAGGGCTATCTGATCGCGAAGCCGGGCTCGACCCGGACCAACGTGCCGGGGGTCTTCGCCTGCGGCGACGTGGCCGACAAGATCTACCGTCAGGCGGTGACCGCGGCCGGAACCGGCTGCATGGCCGCGCTCGACGCCGAGAAGTTCATCGGCCATACGGAACTGCCGCAGGCCGACGCAGCCGAGTAGGATAGGGCGGAGTCGGAGGGACCGGGGTCGGATCAGGCGGCCTAACAGGGTATGGGGGGACGCTCGCCGGTGGCGATGGATTGGGACAAGCTCAGGATCTTCCACGCGGTGGCCGAGGCGGGCAGCTTCACCCATGCCGGCGACACGCTGAATCTGAGCCAGTCGGCGGTCAGCCGGCAGATCGCCGCCCTGGAGGAGAGCCTGGCGACGCCGCTCTTCCACCGCCATGCCCGCGGCCTGATCCTGACCGAGCAGGGCGAGGTTCTGTTCCGCACCGTGCACGAGGTCTTCGGCAAGCTCGCCATGGCCGAGGCCATCCTGCTCGACAGCAAGGACCGTCCCCGGGGCGAACTCAAGGTCACCGCCACCATGGCCTTCGGCTCGGTCTGGATGGCGCCCCGGATTCGCGAGTTCCTCGACCTTTATCCCGACATCAACGTCGTGCTGCTGCTGAAGGACGACGAGGTCGACCTGTCGATGCGCGAGGCCGACATCGCCATCCGGATGCGCAAGCCGGTGCAGCCGGATCTGGTCTATCGCAAGCTGATGACCTTCCACTATCACATCTATGCCTCGCCGCAGTACGTGAAGCGGGCGGGCACGCCGAAGACGCTGGAGGATCTCGATCAGCACCAGTTGATCTCCTATGGCGACGAGGCGCCGCCGCCGCTCCGCGACGTCAACTGGCTGCTCGAGGTGGGGCGCACGGGCGTGCCGCGGCGCACGCCGATCATGCAGGTCAACAACGCCTATGCGATCATGCGGGCGGTGGAGAGCGGCCTCGGCATCGCTTCCATCCCCGACTACATGGCAGACGGCAACGGCCGGCTGGTGCGCATCCTCGAGGATGTCGAGGTCCCGGCCCGCGAGGCGTTCTTCGTCTATCCGGAGGAGTTGCGGAATTCGAAGAGAATAAACGTCTTTCGTGATTTCCTGCTGCGCAAGGTGGCGGACTGGCAGTACTGAGCCGTGCTGCGCTGCGGCCCGGCTCGCTATGCAGTGGATGCATAGCCGCCGTTCCATCCTTGAACTGGTCTCCCGCTGCCGTCCGACCTACATATGTCTTGTAGCCGATGCGCACGCGTCGGCAGCGAGTTTCAGAGTTCGGACCGCGAGGTTCGAAGCGGGTTTTCCACCCTCCCTGGTGGAAGATCCTACGTCTCCCAGACGTGAAGCCTCCCTGTTTGACTTAGCCCCCGGTATCCCCGGGGGCTACTTTTTTGGGCTACCGGTTCAGGCTTCGGCAGAAGCGGACGATGCGTTCCCCGGCCTCCCGCAGGACCGCGTCCGGTTCGGTCAGCGAAATCCGCAGGTGTCCGGCGGCGCTCGGGCCGAAGCCGTCGCAGGGAAGGACCGCCACTGCCTCCGAATCGAGCAGGCGGCGGGCGAAGTCCTCGGCCGAGAGGCCCGTGCCCCGCACGTCCAGCATGACGAACATGCCGCCTTCGGGCGGAATGACCCGCGTCTGCGGCGCCGTCCCGAGCAGCGCCGACATCATTCCCGCCCGGCGCTGGTAGTCGGCGCGGATCGCGGCCACCTCCGGCAGGTCGTGGCTCAACGCCGCCAGCGCCCCGGCCTGGGTGAAGGGCGGCCCGCCATAGAGGAGGCAGAGGATCAGGTTGAAGAAATGGGGTCCGAGTTCCGCCGGCGCGATCACCCAGCCGGTCCTGAAGCCGGGAAGGGCATGGCTCTTCGACAGGCTGGAAACCACGATCGTCCGCTCGGCCATCCCCGGCAGGGTGCGCGGACTGACATGCGGCCCGGCATAGGCGAGATCCTCGTAGACCTCGTCGGAGACCAGCCAGAGATCGTGGGCCCGGCAGAGTTCGGCCACCGTTTCCACCTCCGCCCGGGTCATCACCGCGCCGGTGGGATTGTGCGGACTGGTGATCCAGATCGCCTTCGTCGCCGGCGTGATCGCCCGCGCGATCGCCCCGAGGTCGGGATGAAAGCCCCGCTCCGAGAGCAGCGGCACGTTCACCAGCTTGGCGCCCGTGGCTCCGGTCACCGCCTCGTAGGTGGCATACATCGGCTCCGGCACGATCACCTCGTCGCCCGGCCCCGCGATGAGCTGCAGCGTGCAGTAGAGCCCGGCCTGCGTGCCGGGAACGATGGTGACGTTCTCCATCGCGGTCGGAATGCCGGTGCGCCGGGCGACCCGGTCGGCTACCGCCTTCCGCAGTTCGGGCAGGCCGAGGATGCCGGAATAGCCGGTCCGCCCCGCTTGGAGTGCCGCCACCGTGGCATCGATGACGAGTTTCGGACCGGCCTGGTCGGGATCGCCGACCGTCAGCAGGATGACCTCGGCGCCGGCCGCGCGGCGTTCGAGGGCGGTGAAATGGACACCCCAGGCGCCGGCGCCCTTGCCGGCGATCCGCTGGGTGAGGGGAGAGAGCGGGAGCATCAGATCTTGATGGTGAAGCCACCATCGACGATCAGCAAGTGCCCGTTCACATACCCGGCGGCCTCCGAACAGAGGAAGATGGCGGCGCCGGCGAGGTCGGCGGGCTCGCCCCAGCGCTCGGCCGGTGTGCGCTCCTTGATCCGCCGGTCGAAGTCGGGATTGTCGGTCAGCCCGGCGTTCATGTCGGTCTTGAAGTAGCCGGGCGCGATGGCGTTGACGGTGATTCCCCGCCCGGCGAGTTCACCCGCCATCACCTTGGTGAGGCCGGCGACCGCATGCTTGCTCACCGTATAGGGCGTGGTGCCGGGCCGCGCCTGCACCGACTGGATGGAAGCGATATTGACGATGCGTCCCCAGCCGCCATCAAGCATCGCCGCCGCGGCGGCGCGGGAAAGGAAGAACACGCCGTCCAGGTTGGTCGCCATGACCCGCCGCCAGATCTCCGTCGACAGGCTCTCCACCGGCCCGCGGCCGACGACCCCGGCATTGTTCACCAGGATGTCGAGCTTGCCATGGGCGGCGAGCACCGCCGCCACCGCCCTGGCGCAGGCGCCCTCATCGGCGACGTCGAAGGGGAGAGCGCTGGCCGATCCGCCTCGGGCGCCGATCGATTGCACCGCCGTCTCGACACCGGCGGCATCGCGGCCGTTCACCACGACATGCGCACCGGCGCCTGCCAGCGCCTCGGCGATCGCCAGGCCGAGGCCCCGGGACGCGCCGGTGACGAGGGCGACGCGGCCGGCGAGCGAGAACAGGCTCGCCGGGTTCGGCAGCGTCACGAAGCATCCTTCAGGATGAGGTCGTCGGGCTTCTTGGTGAAATTGTCGGACCGATAGTCCGGCACCTGGTGGACCCAGGGTGACAGGCGCGTGTTCACCCCTTTGGCTTCCTTCTCCACCTCCTCGGGCGGCAACAGCACCTTGCGCTCGTCCGCTTCCGCCAGCTTCTTCGCCGCCTGCTCGGAATCGACGCTCGCCTTGAAATGCACCCAGGGCTTTCCCTCGTGCTTCACCGTCTTCAACTCGACCACCAACCCGTCATAGGTGCGGTAGGTTGTCGTCACCGCCTGGGAAAGGTCGATCGCGCCGGCCTTGGCCACGTCGTCGAAGTTCACGAACTCGAGGCCACCGACGATGCCGCCGATCTCGGAGTTCTTGGGCTTCTTGCCTTCGGGCACGTCGGCGAGGTCGAACTCCTCCTTCTTCGGGTCCGTGCGGATCACGCGGGCCTTGGAACCGTCCGGCTGGACGATGTCGACCGACATGATCCGGCCGCGCACCACCTTCAGCGTCTCCTTGTCCAGCCAGGACATCGGGTCCGCCTTGGCTTCCAGACGGCCCTGGACGAGCCAGGCCTGATTGTCGCCGACCTTGCGCATGAAGATCTCGGCGGGGCGCATCGTGGTCTCGGATGCCTTGACCTTGCCCAGCAGGACGGCCGCCACATCGGCGCCGGCCGCGTCCTTCAGGCTGATGCGAACGGCCTCGGAGCCCGCCTGATCGATTTCCCCCACGCCCATCTTCAGGTGCTGCTCGCTGTTCTGCGAGCGCGGCTCCAGAAGGCGCAGGTCGGCCATGCCGACCACGGTCTTCTTCACCGCATCGGCGCGTACCGGATAGTCGGCCTTCTCCTTGAGCGTCCAGGTATCGCCGGGGCCGCGAACGATACTGACGCTCTGCTTCGCATCGGCGACCAATAGGGTCGCGACATCGTTGAGCTTGCCGCCCAGTCCGGGAAACAGCGGGCCCTGGGCAGTGATCTGGGATCCGGCCTGCTCGGGCTGGTTGAGAACGATCCAGCCGGCGGCGCCGACGGCTGCAACAGCCGCGGCGACGAGGATGCCGAGGGAACGGCTTCGCATGGGAGCCTCCTTACTTCCAGACGGGCATCAGTGACGAGCGCGAACGGCGCTTCGGCGGCGCTCGCGCACGGCGCCGAGGCCGATGGCGAACACTGCGATCACCACCGGCATCAGGCCGATATTGGCGAACTTGATCCAGGTGGTGAGCTGTTCGACGCTTCTGTTGAGGTTGTACTGCACCTCGCGCAACTCGCGGCGCGTGCGCAGCATTTCCTGGCGGAAGTTGTCGACGGCGGCCTGCTCCTCCGGCGTCATCAGGGCGCCGCTGCCGGATTTGCGCTTCGATTGCAGCTCCGCGACCTGCTTCTCGGTTTCGAGCAGCTTCTGCTGCAATTCCTGCTCGCGGGCCACGAACTCCTGGCCGGCCTGCCGGCGAAGCGCGTTGATCGCCTCGAACGGCCGATCCGAACGCCCCCTGCTGCGCAGCGTGATCAGGTCGTTGGAGCCCGAGAGGCTGTCGACCGTATTGACGAGCAGGTCCGCGTTCGACGCGAAGGGCACCGCCATCCGCTGGCCGAAGAAGTCCTGCACGCGAACCCAGAAGCGGTCTTCGATCATGTCGACATCGGCAACCACGACCACGTTGATCGGCCCGGACGACTGGGCGAGGTGGGGCTTCCTCCCGGCCTCGTCCTTCTTGTCGTCGGCCGGCGCCTCTTCGCCTTCCTTCTTTGCCGGCGGGGGAGGCGGCCCCTCCGGGAAAGCGCTCTTCGCCGGGCCGGTGATCCGGGCGGCGATGGTGTAGCGTTCTCCCGAGGGCTTGAACTCCGCGAGGAGGGTCTCCGGGTTCGGGCGAATCCTGATCTTGTCCACGTCGATCAGTTCGGCCTGGTCGGCGGAGCTGAAAAGGAGCGGCGTTATCGTCGTCGTGGCACCCTCGACCGTCTTGAGCGCGCCGGCGGAGGCGAGGTTGATGGTTCCGATCTCGCCGGTGGTGATGTCGTCGCGATTACGATTGCCGGCGCCGATCTGCATCCATGCCACGTAGTCGACCGCGGCACGCTTGCCTTCGCCGGCATTGACCCGGATCGCCGTGCTGCGATCACCCACGAACTTCTTGTCGTCCATCTCCACGCCCCATGTCTTCATCAGGCGCGGCAGGTTGGAGGTCTTACCTTCCATGTTGGGCATGCCCATCATGGCCTGTTGCTGGCTCTGGTCGGATTCGTAATGCGGGTCGACCATCAGGATGACGCGCCCGCCGCGCATCGCGAACTGATCGACGGCGTACTGGGTCTCCTCGCTCATCGCCTTCGGGTGGACGACCATCAGCACCGTCACGTCGTCGGGAATCACCTTGGCGTCGGGAGCGACCGAAGTGACGGTGAAGACCTCCTTCAACTGATTGTACAGGATGTGCGGCTGACCCTGGCCGCGCATCGCGGCCATCATGCCGCCCGGACCGTACTGCATCTGGATCTCGCTCATGAGACCCAGCACCGGCTTCTTCGGATCGGTCAGGGCGTAGACGAGACGGGTGAGATCGTATTCCAGGAAGGGCTCGCGCTCCTGCTGGAAGAAGGCGATGACCTCCTGCTTGTCGGCGGTATTGGTTCCGACGAGACCGAAATAGAACTGGGAGGCGGCGTTGGCATCGAGCGGAGCCCCCTGCACGCCGGCGGCGACGGCCCGATCCTCGGCCTCGGTATAGGGTTCGGGGTCGATCACCTCGAGGCGGATCTTGCCGCCCGCGCGCGAAGCGTATTGTTCGAGAAGGTCACGTACGCGCTGCGCATAGACTTTGATCTGAGGCAGTTCGTTCGCGAGCTTGCTCGAATAGAACAGGCGTAGCGTGATCGGTTCCTTGATCGAGGCGATCACGTTCTCGGTGCCTTCGGAGAGGGTGTAGAGCTTCTGCTCCGTCAGGTCGATCCTAGGCGCGGTACGTAGCCCGAGATTGGCGACGATGTTGACGGCCACGAACAGGATCGCGGCGACGAGAAGTCCGGTGAGCGAGATCAGGGTGCGGTTCATGACGTGGCCCTCAGCCCGCTTTCTTCATTTCGATCACGATCGCGTTGGCGAACAGCCACAATGCGATCAGCGAGGCGAAGAACACGACATCGCGCAGATCGATGACGCCTTCGACAATGGCGTTGAAGTGCCGCAGGAAGCTGAAGGAGGCGATGGCCTCCACCAGCACCTGTGGTGCCCAGGCCGAGAAGAAATCGAGCACCATCGGCGCGCCCGAGACGGTGAACAGGAAGCACACCACCACCGACAGCACGAAGGCGATGACCTGGTTCTTGGTGACCGCCGAGATGCAGGACCCGATGGCGAGATAGCCGCCGGCCATCAGGAAGCTGCCGACATAGCCGGCGACGATGATCCCATGGTCCGGGTTGCCCAGATAGCTGACCGTGATCCACATCGGGAAGGTGCAGACGAGCGCCACCCCGGCGAAGATCCAGGCGGCGAGAAACTTGCCGAGAACCACGCCGGCGAGAGAAACCGGCAGGGACATCAGCAGCTCGATCGTGCCGGACTTTCGTTCTTCCGCCCAGAGCCGCATGGAGATGGCGGGGATGAGGAAGAGATAGAGCCAGGGGTGGAAGCTGAAGAACGCCTTCAGGTCGGCCTGGCCGCGCACGAAGAAGTTGCCGACATAGAAGGTGAAGATGCCTGTGCAGAACAGGAAGATGCAGATGAAGACGTAAGCCACCGGGGTCGAGAAGTACCCCTGGAACTCACGCTTGAAGACCGCCGTCGTACCCGACATCACGCGGCCTCCTTCGCGGGGCCACCGGTGATGGTGCGGAACACCGCGTCGAGGCGGCCGGGTTCGGCGAAGTGATCGCCGATGCGCCATCCGCCCCCATCCGCCGGCCGGCCCTCCGCCAGAATCCTGCCCTGCGCGATGATGATCGCCCGTGTGCAGATCGCCTCGACCTCCTCGAGGATGTGAGTCGAGATGACGATCGCCTTGCCCGCCGCCATCCGCCTGATCAACTCGCGCACCTCGTGCTTCTGGTTCGGATCGAGACCGTCGGTGGGTTCGTCGAGGATGAGGACGGGGGGGTCGTGCAGGATGGCCTGCGCCAAGCCGACGCGGCGCTTGTAGCCTTTGGAGAGGGTGTCGATCGACTGGTTGAGGACATGGCCGATATCCACATGCTCGACCACCGCTTCGATGCCGCGCTTGCGCTCGGCCGCGGAGAGCCCGCGCGCGTCGGCGACGAAGCTGAGAAAGCTGAGGGGCGTCATGTCGGGATAGGTGGGAGCGCCCTCGGGGAGATAGCCGATCGCCGCCTTGGTCTTCAGCGGTGCCTCCGCGACGTCGTCCCCGAGCACCTGGACGCTGCCGCTGGTGGGCGAGATGAAGCCGGCGATCATCTTCATCGTGGTCGACTTGCCGGCCCCGTTCGGTCCGAGGAAACCGAGGACTTCGCCTTTGCCGACACTGAAACTGACGTCGTCGACAGCCGTGAACGGACCGAACCGCTTCACCAGATTCCGTATCTCCAGCATTGTCATCCCGAGAAGCCCCTATTGACGACTGTTTTGGCGCGCCTCTGGCTGGTGCTGCCGCCGCGCGCTAGATAGGCGTGACCGCACAGCCGTTCAACCCCCTGAGACCGGGCGCGGACACTAGCGTTCCGGACCCGCCAAGCAAAGACCGACATGTCCCCCCCAGAGCCCGACGTCCCCTCGCCCTGTATCGGTGTGTGTTCCCTCCATCCGCAAGATGGGTGGTGCACCGGGTGTTTTCGGACCATTGAAGAGATTGCCGGCTGGGTGCGTTTGACCACGAAGGACAAGCAAGCCGTCGTCGCGCGTTCGATCGCGCGGCGCGATGGCACCGGCGCATCTCGCGCTTGACACAATAGGCGGATGCAAATCAGTTGCATCTGGGAAATGCGCGTGAACGGGATTTAATGTGTCGACGGTCAAGGCCGCACTGGTGTCGCCGCCCGGCAACCGGCTGAATTCGAGGGTGATTCGTCCGCGGGTGAACGGCTGGAGGCTGGTCCAGCTCGTGATCGCGGGCGCGATCGCCGCGCCGCTCGTGACGCTGCTCGTGAACCTCCTGCGTCCCGCCGGGGACTATTGGGACCACGCGCTGCGCTACATCCTGCCGGAAATGGTGGGCAACACGGTCTTGCTGCTCGGCGGAGTGGGGATCGGGACCATCGTCGGGGGCGTGGCCGCCGCCTGGCTCGTCACGATGTGCCGGTTTCCGGGCAGAGCGGTCTTCGAATGGGCGCTCATCCTCCCGCTCGCCATGCCGGCTTATGTGATGGCCTATGTCTATACCGACGTCCTGCAGTTCGCCGGGCCGGTACAGACCGCGTTGCGCAACGTCACAGGCTGGGGAAGCACCGACTACTGGTTCCCGGAGATCCATTCGGTCGGTGGCGCCATCCTCATGCTGACCATGGTGCTCTACCCATACGTCTATCTGCTCACGCGGACCGCCTTCCTGGCGCAGTCGGTCTGTGTCATCGATGTCGGGCGGACGCTCGGCTGCGGCCCGTGGGCGGTGTTCCGGCGCGTGGCGCTCCCGCTCGCCCGTCCCGCGATCGTCGCCGGCGCGGCGCTCGCGCTGATGGAGACCCTGGCCGATTACGGGACGGTGGCCTATTTCGGGGTGCCGACATTCACCACCGGGATCTATCGGGCCTGGTTCGCCCTCGGCAACCCCGTCGCGGCGGGACAGCTTTCCGCCATCCTGCTGGTCTTCGCCTTCGGTCTCCTGATGATGGAGAACCGGGCGCGCGGCGACCGGCGCTTCCACCATACATCGCGACGCTATCGCCCTTTGCCCGCCTTCCAGCTGCGCGGATCGCGCGCGCTCGCGGCCTTCGTCGTCTGCCTGATCCCGATCCTTCTGGGATTTCTGCTGCCGGCCGGCGTTCTCATTGGGCACCTGTTGGACAGCACGGCGCTTCCAAGCCCGCCGCGCTATTTCGACTATGCCCGCAACAGTCTGCTGCTTGCGGTCGTGGCAGCCCTGGTCGCCGTCATCCTGGCGACGCTGCTCGCCTATGCGCTGCGGCTGCGCCCCGGTCGCCTGGCTGCGGGCATCAATCGCTTTGCCGGTATGGGCTATGCCGTGCCGGGGTCGATCGTCGCGGTGGGTGTCCTTATTCCGCTGACCGCCATCGACCTCGCCATCGACGGCTGGATGAAATCCGCCTTCGGGATCGCCACGGGGCTGTTGCTGACGGGAGGCATCGTGGGGCTGATCTATGCCTATTGCGTCCGCTTCCTGTCGGTCGCGCTGCAGTCGGTCGAAGGATCGCTGACCAAGGTGACGCCGTCGATGGATGATGCCGCCCGGGCGCTGGGCGAGGGGCCGCGCGGGGTCCTCTGGCGTATCCACCGGCCGCTGCTGTCCAGCGGTCTGCTGACCGCGGCCCTGATCGTGTTCGTGGATGTGATGAAGGAATTGCCCGCGACGATGATCGTCCGCCCGTTCAATCTCGAGACGCTCGCCGTTCAGGTCTTCAATCTGGTCTCGGACGAGCGGCTGGCCGAGGCCGCACCGGGCGCCTTGTCGATCGTCGCTGCCGGTCTTGTTCCGGTGATCCTGCTGTCGCGGCTGATCGCCGGATCGCGGCCGGGGGGGTGAACCGCCCGGCCGCCACGGGGAACTACTTCCAGCCGACGCGTTCGAAGATCTTCTGCGCCAGCGGCTGGTTCTTGCCCAGGGTCTCGATATTGGTCGTCGTGTCCGCCTTGAAGTTGCCGAGCGTTACGAGGGCGGGATTGTCGAGTTTCACCGACTTCACCACGGCATATTCGTTGTTGCCGTCGGCGAAATACTTCTGAGCCTGGTCGGAGGCGAGGTACTCGAGGAACTTGACCGCCGCATCCTTGTTGGGCGCGTTCTTCAGCATGCCCCCGCCCGCCACATTCACATGCGTGCCGGTGGTTTCCTGATTGGGAAAATAGGCACCGACCTTGGAGGCGACTTCCAGATCGGCCGGCTTCTCGGAACGCATCAGGCGGACGAGATAGTAGGTATTGCCGATGCCGATGCTGCATTGGCCCGCGGCGACGGCCTTGATCTGGTCGGTATCGCCGCCTTGCGGAGGACGGGCCATGTTGGCAGCCACGCCCTTGGCCCAGGCTTCCGCCTTCTCTTCGCCCATCAGGCCGATCATCGCGCTCAGGAGCGAGAGATTGTACATGTTGGTGCCGGAGCGAACGCAGATCTGCCCCTTCCATTTCGGGTCGGCCAGATCCTCATAGGTCTTGATGTCGACCCCCGGCTTCACCTTGGCCTTGTCGAAGTAGATCACGCGGGCGCGGGTGGAAAATCCGAACCAGCGCCCATCGGGCTGCCGCAGCTCGGCGGGAATGCGTTCTTCCAGGATCTTCGACTTCACCGGGGCGAAGAGGCCGGCGTCGTCGGCGCGCCAGATTCGGCCGGCATCGACGGTGATCAGGACATCCGCCGGGCTCGCGGCGCCTTCGCGCTTCACCCGTTCGATGATGTCGTCCTCCTTGCCCTCGACCATGTTCACCTTGATGCCGGTGGCCTTGGTGAAGCCGTCATAGAGGGCCTGGTCGGTCTGGTAGTGCCGGCCGGAATACAGGTTCAGTTCGGCCGCCGTGGCGGCGCCGGCCCAGAGCACGGCAAGGCTGCCGAGCGCGGTCAGCGTGGTGAGGCGCATAGAAGCTTTCTCCCCTGATGGAAGTAATGGCAATTGAGACTAATTCTCACTCCACGCTCAATTGATAACGCAACGCCGTCGCAGCATCAAGCGAGAGTCGAAATCTCCCGATGGAGATCTCTGCTCACGTATTCGCGATCGACTGGTTCAGTTGGGCGTGAGCCGCGCCACGACCTCGGCGGGAATGGGGACCGCCTTCATGCGGCTCGGATCGTCCGGATGCCGCCCCGCCCAGACACGGATCTCGCTTGCCTCGACGGCGAGCTTGCCGTCCTTCCTGATGTCGTGGCGCATGACGAAGCTGGAACGCCGCCATTCCGCGACGGAGGTTTCGATCACCACCGCGTCCCCGAACCGGAGCGGGAAGGAATACGTGGCCCGCGTCTCGACCAGGGGCAGGCCGTGAATGTCGAAGGTCTTGAACATGCTGCCACGCGGCCAGCCCGCGCGTTCGAACAGCAGCGAGGTGCAGGAGTCGAACATGATGTAGTACTGCGGATAGAAGACGATGCCCGCGGCGTCGCACTGGCCCCATTCGATGATGTGCTCGCGGTGGCTTCGCATGGTCTTCTCCCTCAGCGGCGCCTGTCCTTGACCTCGACCACCAGCGCCATTCCGGTATCGCCGGCGGCGCAGCCCTCGAAGAGGCCCGTGCCGCCGCCGCGCAGCACCAGTTCTTCGATCAGTTCGATGGTCGCCCGCATGGGTGTCGGACCGTGCGGATGGCCCCAGACCAGCGACGATCCGTAGTTGTTCATCTTCATCACGTCGATCCCGGTCTCACGGGCGAAGACGATGTCGTTCACGACGAAGGGGTTGTGGGACTTCACCGCGTCGATCGCATCGATGCCGATGCCGGCTTGATCCAGCGCTTTCCGCGCGGCCGGCACGGGGGCCGCCGGCATGAACTTCAGCTTCGAGCGCGCCGTACCGAAACCCTTGAGCGATATTTCGATGTTCGGATCCTTCGAAAGGGCGGCGGCGTGGTCGCGGGTGGTCACGACCATGCCGGCGCTGCCATCCGCCGGATGGGTCTGGTTCCCGAAGCTGAGGGTGCCGTTCGGGCTCGCGGGCTTCAGCGCGGCGAGCTTCTCCAGCGTCGTGTCGTGCACGCCCTCGTCACCTTGCAAGACGCTGCGGGTCCGCTTGAACCTGGCGTCCGGAACCTCGAAGGGCAGGGTCATGTATCGCTTCTGAAAGGCGTGATCGTCGGCCAGCGCATCCTTGTACTGCTCGTAGCGGCGGGCGGTCACCTCATCCATCTCCGCGCGCGTGATCTGCCATTCGCGGACGCAATTCTCGGCCGTCCCGATGATCGGCTCGTCCGCGAAGTCGACGCCGGCCGTGTTGCCGACAAAGCTGTCCAGGATCCAGTGCTCCGTCTCCGGCCTGCCGCCGCCGGCGGCACCCGCATCCGGATAGACGAGGGTGGGGCCGTTCGACGTCTTGTCGCAGCACACGGCCAGCGAGACCTCGGCATCGCCGAGTTCGGTTGCCTGGGCGGCGAGCTGGAGCACCCGCGATCCCGTGGCGCAGGCCTGGGCCACCTGCGGGCCCCCGACATCGGGGGCACCGATCAGGTTCATGAACCAGGGCAGGCCGTGGAATGAGGAGCGCTGCGGCGTGGTCAGGCCGAGGATGGCGCTGTCGAACTGCTTCGCATCGATGTTGCGCCGGGCCAGTTCCTGCTTGGCGACATGCGCGCCGAACTGCAGCGCGTGCAGATGCGCGAAGGCGCCCTGCCAGCGCGCGAACGGGGTCGACCAGTACGCGCCATAGGGAATGAAGACGTTCTCGAAGCGGCTCATGATCGGGTTCCTGTGGGGATGTCGAGAGGCGGGGACGCGCCGCGGCCGGCCGGGATATTCCGTGCCGCCAGGATGACGTCCGGATGTGTCGGCGTCGTGTAGAGACGTTCGACGAGGTCCGCGCGGCGCGCCAGCACGCGGCGCTGGTTGAGATAGCCCTTGTCGGTAAGCTCCCCGGCGTCGATCGAGGGGGGCTCCGTCAGGATGAGTGCCCGGGCGATACGCATCGAATTGCCCTGCCCGGGGGCGTTCATGCTCGCGAGAGCGGCGGCGACCGCGGCCCGGACCGTGGGATCTCGCGCCAGTTCCGCCATCGGCAGGGCGCCGCAGCCGGGCAGCAGGCGACATGCACCGGCGTTGAGGAAGACCAGCAGCCCGACCTCGTCACGATCCTGCCCGGTGACCACGACATCCTCGATCACCGGACTGCCGGCGCTGATGCTGGCCAGCCGCAGCATGCCGACCCCGACCCAGGTACCTGAGGAGAGCTTGAAGTTCTCCGCTGTCCGCCCGTCGAACAGCAATCCCTTGGCCGGATCAGCGGGATCTTCCAGCCGGCAGGCGTCGCCGGTGACGAGCCAGCCATCGGCGTCGAAGGCGCCCCGCGTCGCCGCCTCGTCCCGCCAGTAGCCCGGCGTCACGTTGGGGCCACGCACCCGCATCTCGACCTTGTCGCCGTTCGGGACCAGCCTGATCTCCGTTCCCGGGATCGGCAGGCCGATGTTGCCGCTGCGTCCGGTGAAGTAGTGAACCTTGGTGACGGTCGGCGCCGTTTCGGTCAGGCCCCAGCCGGCGAGGATCGGCACGATCTCTCCACGCTCGCGAAGCGCGAGCGCGTTGTAGCGATCCCAGAGACTCTTGGGGAGCGCCGCGCCCGCATAGAGCATCGCGTCCAGGCGCGAGTAGAAGTTCCGGCAGAGCGCCTCGTCCGCTTCCAGCGCGTCCGCCAGCATTGCGAGGCCCCGCGGCACGTTCAGGTAGAATGTGGGTGCGACGTCACGAAGGTTGCCCAATGTCGGGCCGAACTGGCCGGGGATCGGCTTTCCGGCGTCGATGTAGAGCGTACCGCCGTTCCGCAATACGAAGCCGGTGTCGAAATTGCCGCCGAAGGTGTGGCTCCAGGGAGCCCAGTCGACGAGCACCGGCGGCCGCTCCGCCGGGAAGCGCCAGAGCCTGGCGACCGCCTCCTGTACCATGCAGAGCATGCGTTGGGTGTTGATCACCCCCTTGGGCCGGCCGGTCGAACCCGAAGTGAACAGGATCTTCGCGATCGTATCCGGGCCGACGCCCGCATGCGCCCGATCGACGCCCTCCCCCGGCCGGGCCTGCATCAGGCTGTCGAGCGGAGTGAAGTTGCGCCCCGGCGCCTGATTGCGGCCGATGATCACCTCGGTGCCGCCTGGGTCGAGCGCCTGCAAGGCGCGATCGAAGGCCACGCCGTCTTCCGCGTAGATCAGCCCCGGCGTCAGCGCGGAAGCGATCTCCTTCAGCTTGACGAAATCCGATGATGCGAGGGAATAGGCGGCCGAGACGGGCGCGACGGGAATGCCGACCCACATCGCGGCATGCGTGATCAGGAGGTGGCTGACACTGTTCCCGGACAGGATGACGATCGGGCGATCGGTGGAGAGCGGGCGATCCAGGAGCGCGGCTGCAAGCCTGCGGACGGATTCCATGGCTTCGGCATAGCGGATGATCTTCCAGTCGCCGCTGGCGTCGCGCTCGGCGACGAAAGGGGCTTCAGGCGTTCTTTCGGCCCAGTGCCGAAGATGGGCGCCGATATGGTCGGGCAGTGGCGGCAGGGGCAGTTTCGATTTCAGGATCATGCTGCCGTCGCCGAACCGCCTGATATCGAGATCGGGCGGCACGAACAGGTCGGCTGCAGCTGTGAAGGAACCCCGCATGAGGGACCCTCCCTTCCTCTCCCAAGCGTCCGTGTCCCGCCGGCCGGTTCAGCCGGCCGCTCCGACGGCGCGGGCACGATGTTCTTCGACAGGATTGTTGTCGTCAACAACTATATACTAATCTCTCGGTTCCGAGGTTCCGGTGGGAAGGGTGGGGCAGGCGTGGCTCAATCGGCGAAAGCGGCAGCCAAGAAGACGGAGCGCCGTCCGCGGTCCGCGGCCAATAGCGAGCCCGTGGATCGCGGTCCATTGCCCACCCTGCTGGGCTATGCGATCCGGCGCAGCCAGATCGCGATCTTCCAGGACTTCATGCGCAGCATGGGCGCGACCGGGATCCGGCCGGCGCAATACTCCATCCTGACCGTCATCGCCCGCAATCCGGGCCTGAAGCAGGCACAGGTCAGCGACAGCCTGGGCATCGAGCGCGCCCGCCTGGTCCTGGTCCTGAACGAGTTGGAGGAGCGAGGTCTCGCGCGGCGCGTTCTTTCGACGACCGATCGGCGCTCACACGCACTGTTCCTGACACCTGAGGGCGAGCGGCTCCTGGCCGAACTGGATCACCGCGTGGCCGAGCATGAGGCGCGGCTGATCGCGAAACTGGGGCAGCCGGGCCGGCGCCAGCTGCTCGAACTCCTGTCTCGCCTGCAGGACGATTAGCGGGCGCCGTCGCGGATGAAACCCGCGATCTCGCGCAACAGCTCGCTCAGGTCGAAGCGCAACCTGCCATAGGCCGGGATCTTCGTGATCTCCGTCTCGTGCATGTAGAGCGCGCGGTTGATCTCGATCTGCAGGCTGTGTCGACGTTCCGCCGGGCGTCCATGCAGCCTGACGAGTTCGACCCCCTTGTAGGGGTCGTTGAGGGCAACCGAATAGCCCCTCGACCGCAGGCGCTCGGCGACGAAGCGCGTGAAATGGGGCGAGCACGTCGTTCCGTCGCGGTCGCCCAGCACGAAATCGGCCCGGCGCCGGCCGGCATCGGGATTTCGCTCGTCCCCCACCGCCTTCATGGAATGGCAGTTTATGTGCCAGACCACGCCATGTGCCGCATGGGCGGATTCGATCGCCTCGGTGACGGCTGCATGGTAGGGGCGCCAGTAGCGATCGATACGCGCCTTTGTTTCCGCAATGCTGAGCTTGCGGGCGTACATGGGCACGCCGGGCTTGGCCAGCCGCCAGACGAGACCGATCCCGCTCCTGGTTTTTTCGCCCGGCGCGACGGGATCGGGCCAGGGGGCATCCAGAAGCGCCTGGTCGATATCGAGGAGCGATCGGTTGGCGTCGATATAGGCACGCGGAAACAAGGCGCCGATCAGCGTACCGCCGACTTCTGCCGCGCCGCCGAACAGGTCGTCGATGAAGGCATCCTCCGCCTGGCGCACCAGCATGCGCGGGGCGGCGTGGTCGAAATCCGCGGGATACACATCGCCGCTATGGGGTGAATCCAGCACCAGCGGGAGGGCGGGGGGCAGGGGATCGTGGCGGACGAGAACCCCGGGCAGGACATGGGGCATGAGTTTCAGACGGTGTGGTTGAGATGGCAGGCGGAAAAGTGGCCGGGGGCGATCTCGACCAGCTCGGGCGCGACTTCCCGGCATCTCGGCATGGCGTGCGGACAGCGAGGATGGAAATGGCAGCCGGGCGGCGGATCGAGCGGCGAGGGGATCTCGCCGGCGACCGGCGCGAAATCCTGGTTTCTCGCTTCGAGGCGCGGCACGCCCAGCAGCAAGGCCTGGGTGTAGGGATGGTTCGGCTTGGCGAACAGTTCCTCCGTCGCGGCGATCTCAACGATGCGGCCGAGATACATGATCACGACGCGATCGGAGAGATGTTCGACGACGCCGAGGTCGTGGCTGATGAAGAGATAGGTCAGCGCGAATTCCTCGCGCAGGCGAATGAAGAGATTGAGGATCTGGGCCTGGATCGATACGTCGAGCGCGGCCACGGATTCGTCGCAGATGAGGAAGTCCGGCTTCACCGCGAGCGCGCGTGCGATGCCGATGCGCTGGCGCTGGCCGCCGGAAAACTGGTGCGGATAGCGGCGTGCGAATTCGGGATCGAGGCCGACCCTGCGCATGGTGTCGGCGACGTACTGGCTGGCCTCGCCGCGTGTGACGATGCCATGCGCCAGCGGCGCTTCGCCGATGATGTCGGCGACGCGCATGCGCGGATTGAGCGAGGCGAAGGGATCCTGAAAGATCATCTGGATCTTCAGCTCGATCCGGCGCGCTGCGGCGGCCGGAAGCCCTGTCAGTTCCTGGCCCCGCCACAGGCGGGCCCCGTTGCTCGGCTCCATGATGCCGGCCGCGATCCGCCCGAGGGTGGATTTGCCGCAGCCGGATTCGCCGACCAGCCCCACCACCTCGCGTTCGTTGACGGCGAGGCTCACATTGTCGAGGGCATGGACCACCTCCTCGCGTTCCCCCGCGCCGAGGAGGTTCGCCATCTTCTGCGCGAGGTCGAGGCCCTTGACGAAGCGCTTCGAGATGTCACGCAGTTCCAGCATTGGGGTAGCGGTCATGCCGCCACCGTGGCGAGAGGATGATGGCAGCGCACGGCATGCCCGGGGCCGACGTCCTCGGTCTCCGGCGAGACGTCACAGCGGCCGTCGGCATGCGCGCAGCGGGCGCGAAAGGCGCAGCCGCGAGGCAGGTCCAGCAGCGAGGGCGTCATGCCGGGAATCTGCTTGAGCGGCCGGCCACGCCGATTGCGGCTCGGGACCGATCCAATCAGCCCGTCGGTATAGGGATGCGCGGGATGGTCGAGCACGTCGGTGGTCGATCCCGTCTCCACCACGCGCCCCGCATACATGACGCAGACTCGGTCGGCGAGGCCCCCGACGACGGCGAGATCATGGGTGATCCAGATCATCGCCATCCCGGTCTCGCGCGCCAGCTTGCGCGCTTCGAACAGGATCTGGCCCTGGATGGTGACGTCGAGCGCGGTCGTCGGCTCGTCGGCGATCAGGAGATCCGGCTTGTTCAAGAGGGCGATGGCGATGGCGACACGCTGGCGCATGCCGCCGGAGAACTGGTGGGGATAGGCTTCGAGCCGCTCGTCCGGCGAGGCTATGCCCACCTGCGCCAGGGCCGCCCGGGCCCGTTCGCGCGCGGTTTGCCGGTCGACATCGGCATGCGCCTGGATCGTCTCGATCATCTGGGTGTCGACCCTGAGGACCGGATTCAGGGTCATCATCGGATCTTGGAAGATCATCGCGATCCGGTTGCCGCGCAGTCGGCGCCAATCGGCCTCCGATCGGCCGACGAGGTCCTGCCCCTGGAACAGGATGCGTCCTTCGACGATCCGGCCCGGCGGGTCGACCAGTCCCATCAGCGAGAAGCCGGTGATCGACTTGCCCGACCCCGATTCTCCCACCAGGCCCAGGACCTCGCCGCGATCCACGGTGAAACTCACGTCGTCCACCGCCTTGACGACGCCTGCCCGGGTGAAGAAGTGCGTTCTGAGGTGCTCGACGGCGAGTGTGGGCGCCGCCGTCATCGGCGAAGCCTCGGATTCATGACATCGCGCAGGTGATCTGCCACCAGGTTGATGGCGACGATGGTCAGCAGCAGTGCGACGCCCGGAAAGAAGCTGATCCAGTACTTGCCGCTCATCATATGGGTGAAGCCGTTGGAGATCAGGAGGCCGAGCGAGGGTTCGGTGATCGGCAGGCCGAGACCGAGGAAGGAGAGGGTTGCCTCGAGCGCGATCGCATGCGCGACCTGCACGGTCGCGACCACGATCAGCGGCGGCAGCACGTTCGGCAGCAGGTGGCGGAACAGGATGCGCGAGTGGCTGAGCGCGAGGCAACGCGCCGCCTCCACATACTCCTTGCGGCGCTCGACCAGCGCATTGCCCCGGACCGTCCGCGCGTAATAGGCCCACTGGACGGCGATCAGCGAGATGATGATCTTGTCGATGCCTTGCCCCAGTACCGCGAGCAGGATGAGCGCGATCAGGATGGCGGGAAACGACAGCTGCAGATCGACGATCCGCATGATCACCGCGTCCGTCCTCCCGCCGAAATAGGCGGCCGTCAGACCCACGGTGAGGCCTAGCAGCACAGCGACCAGCGTCGAGCCGACGCCGACGCCGAGGCTGATGCGCAGGCCGTAGAGAATGCCGCTCAGCATGTCGCGGCCCTGGTCGTCGGTGCCGAGCCAGTAGGTCCAGCCGTTCTGCCCGAGTGTTCCCGGCGGCAGCTTGCCTTCCATGATGTCGAGCTGGCTGAGATCGTAGGGGTCCTGGGGCGCCACCACCGGGGCGAGCAGCGCCAGGCCGATGATCAGCACGAGCAGGCCGAGGCCGAAGAGTGCGAGGCCGCTGTCGGCGAATTCGGAAACGAACCGGCGGAACGGCGTTTCGACGGGCGGCGGGGCGGCGGCGAGGCCGTCTTCTGCCAATACGGTCATGACTTCATGTCCTGCAAGCGCACGCGCGGGTCGAGTACGGAATAGAGGAGATCGACGATGAGGTTGATCAGGATGACGATGAAGACGATGACCATGAGGTAGGCGACCACCACCGGGCGGTCGAGCTGGTTGATGGAATCGATGATGAGCTTTCCCATGCCCGGCCAGGCGAAGATCGTCTCGGTCACGACCGAGAAGGCGATCAACCCGCCGAACTCGAGCCCCAGCACGGTGACGATCGGGATCATGATGTTCTTGAACACGTGCAGCCAGAGCACGCGCCCCATCGACAGCCCCTTCGCACGGGCGAACTTCACGTAGTCCTGCAGCATCGCCTCGCGCACGCCCGCCCGGGCCAGGCGGATCACCAGCGACAGCTTGAACAGCGCCAGATTGATCGCCGGCATCAGGATGTGGGCGAGACCGTCGGCGGTGAAGACGCTGAACGGCAGCCCGAACACCTGCACCGTCTCTCCCCGCCCCGTGGATGGCAGCCAGCCGAGATAGACGGCGAAGATCATGATCATCATCAGGCCGACCCAGAATGTGGGCAGGCTGAATCCGAGGATCGACCCCGTCATGATGGTCTTTCCGGCGAGGCCGTCGGGCCGATATCCCGCCCACACGCCGAGCGGAATGCCGATCAGGATCGCCAGCAGCAGCGCCACGACCGCCAGTTCGAGCGTCGCCGGGAGGCGCTGGAAGATCAGCTGGATGGCCGGCTCGTTGTGCACGAACGAGCGCCCGAGATCGCCCTGGAGCGCATTCTGCAGGAATGTCAGGTACTGCCGCCAGAGCGGCTGGTCGAGCCCGAGGGTCGCGGCCGCGCGGGCGCGTTCGATCTGATCGGCTTCCGGATGGACCAGCAGCTCGATCGGATCGCCGATGGCGTAGATGCCGATGAAGACGACGAACGACATGACGAGCAGCACGAGGCTGCTCTGCATCAGACGCCGAATCGCGACGACGAGCATGCGCTCCGACCGCCCTTGGGTTTGTACTGTTTCCGACCGGGCGGAGGGTGGCGAGGGCGCCGAGGCAAGTCAACCGGCGGCTTGGCCCGCTTTGCAGCCGATAAACAGGAAATGGGGAACACGCAGCGCCGGAAGATAGGGAATGCTGCCGAGGCCGGTCTCGAAGTCGAGTTCCCTCGTCTGGTCCCTCAGATACGGCAGATGCGCGGCCGACAGCCGCACGCCGTCATGGGCGAACCACCGGGGCCAGAACGTCCGGCTGAACCAGCCGTGGTGCGGCGCCACATGGAAATCCACCACCCCCAGCTTTCCTCCCGGCTTCAGCATTGACACTGCATTGTCGATCGCCGCCCTCCAGTCCGGAATCATGGTGAGGGAGTATGAGAGATAAACGCAGTCCACGAGCCGGCCGGGCCGAAAGGAGGTGGCGTCCGCTTCGACCAGATGCACGTTCCGATGCCCGGCGACCCTGGTTTGCGCGACGGCGAGGAGCGGGCGGCACAGGTCGACCAGGGTGAGCGAGGCGAGTTCGGGAAGCCTGGCGCCGAAGAAACCGAGATTCCGGCCGGTTCCCGCCCCCAGTTCGACGACATGGGCTCCCGCATCCGGGGCCAGGCGCTCGATCAACGCCCCGCGGCCGTGCAGCATCCGTTCGCGGAAGCGGTCGTATTGCTCGGATTGCGGTCCATAGAAGCGCTCGAGCCGGTCCGCGTGGCTGCCGGGGCCCGACAGCCCGCTCAGCAATTGGCGCAATACCTTGGCATCCCTCGCCAGCCCGCTCATCTCAGCCTTTCACATCGGCGATGTGGAAGCCGGCATAGGTATGCACCCGGTCTTCCTTCTGCAGCGATGCGGCGAGGTCGCGATTGAAGACCAACGAGTCGCCGAGCGGCCTGCGTTGCCGTCCCGCGCCGACCATGATCGATGACATATAGGCAGGCTGTGCATGGGCGCTGCGGAAGATGACGCGGGCGCCGCCGCTCGCCCGGGCGAGGATGGCGTTCCACTCTTCCGCCAGTGCCGCGGGGTGGTAGCTCGACATCCAGTCCATGTGGTCGAGCAGGACGAAGCGCGAGATCCGCTCTTCGGTCCGCTGCAGGAACTCGGTCACCGTGCAGGTGTTGAGAGTGATCCGGTCGGCCAGACCCGACTTCAGGGCGGCGAAGTTCGAGGGCTTCAGGTATTCGGGGCAGTTGCCGGCCGTGTAGACCCCCTGCAGGTACAGCGTCCAGAAATAGTTGGTCCAGAGCGGCAGCTGACAGGCCACGTATTCTATCGATTCGCGGACGAAGCCGGCGACGCCGCCCGCATGCTGGCGCTGCACTTCCTTGCGCTGGGGATGCGGAACGCCGAGCAGGCTCATGGTCAGCTGGCGCGACAGCGCCCAGTTCACCGGCCTGCTCCAGAGGTGCGGGGCCACCCGGCCATCCCAGACCGCTCGCTGCTCGCCGAGACTGCGGGCCTCGAGCAGTTCGCTCAGCCCGTCCCGCAGCCGCGGCCGAACGCGGAGATAGCCGCGGAATGCCCGGGCGACGCGGCCGGACATGCCATGGTGATAGAACGTGTCCCGGGGAGCCGGCGGGTTGAACCAGGCCCCGTGCCGATCCCAGTAGCGCCGGGAGAAGGTCGACAGTTCCGGCCGCAACCGGTCCCGGTACAGCGACGGAAAGCGCGGGTGCCGCCCCTCGCCGAAGACGGCGAAGAAATCCTCGTAGTCGAGCCTGCGGATGCAGGCGAGCTTCAGTTCGAGGAGCGCGGTCTGTCGGGGGTTGGCGTCGACGGCATGAATGCGTGCCGGCCCGGTCAGCGCATAGTCCAGGACGTTGCAGCCGGCACTGGTGATGACGAGGAGGCGATCCTCGGGCCCGAGTTCGAGAGCCTTCCGGTCGACGGCCGGATCCTCCCAGCAGGCGTTGTAGACCAGCGATCGGGAATAGATCGCATCGAAGAGCTTCTGGTCGATCCTGTCGAGGAGGCTTGGTCTTGCGGGGGTTGTCACGCTGCCACCGTTCCGAATCCGGCGCGAGACCGGACCCGGAACAGCTATTGCGCGGTTGTGACGGAGAGGTGACCGGCACGTCGCGGAATGGTGACAAGACTACGCTCGGGCGGGATTCGTCCAGGCGGCGATGATCTCCTCGGTATGCTCGCCGAGCGACGGCGCATAGGCCCCGACCGCGGCGAATTCGCCGCCGGCGCGGAAGGGCGGGTGCGGAACCCTGAAGGTGCCGGCGCTGTCCCGCACGGTACCGATCCGGTCCGCCGGCAGGATGTCCCTGTCGTCGAGCACTTCGCCGATGGTCCGGTGCCGGGCGCAGGGCGTGCCCGCTTCCATCAGGATGCGCTCGACTTCGGTCCCGGGCCGCTGGATGGTCCAGGCCTCGAGCTCGTCCATCAGGGCACGGTAATTGGCCCGCCGCTCGATGGGATCGGCATAGGCGCGGTTCTGCTTCCAGTCGCCGCGGCCGACCGCGTCCGCCAGTGCTTCGAAGTTCTTCTGGGTGATCGGCGCCACCACGGCGAAGCCGTCCTTGGTCCGCACCGGCGTGTAGATGATGCGGATGTCGTGGTCCCCGAACTGCGCGCGCTGCACCTCGATCAGGGGCAGCTGCAGCATGGAATCCAGCAGCGGCACGTCCAGCAGGCGGCCGCGGTTCGTCCTCGTCCGCTCGAACAGCGCCGCCTGGATGGCGCCGAAGGCGAAGGTCCCTGACAGCACGTCGGCCACCATCACCACCGTGTTCTGCGGGCGTTCCTTCCACTCCTGATGGGCCATGACCGACATGTCGTAGCCCGAGGACGCATGCACGATCGGCGCGTAGGCCGGACGGTCCCGGGCCGGGCCGGTCTGGCCATAGCCCGAGATGGAACACCGGATCAGCCGCGGGTTGATCTTGGATGTCACGTCGTATCCCAGGCCCAGCCGGTCGATGACGCCGGGCCGGAAGTTCTCCAGCAGGATGTCCGCCTGCGCGACGAGGGCGTGCGCGGTCGCCTGGTCCTTCCTGCTCTTGAGGTCGAGCACGATGCTCTTCTTGCCGGCATTGAGATGGCCGAAATAGGCGCTCGCGCCGTCGCGGATGGGTGCCACCGACCGGATGAAGTCGCCTTCCGGCGGCTCGACCTTCGCCACGTCGGCGCCGAGATCGGCCAGCAGCCGCCCGCAATAGGGGCCGGCGATCATCATGGTCAGGTCGAGGACGCGGATACCTTCCAGGGGGCGGGTCATGCGGATGCTTTCGATGGGACGGGATGAATGGCGAAGGATTACGAGGCCCAGCTCGGACGTCGCTTGTTCAGGAAGGCGGCGATGCCCTCGCGCGCCTCGGGACCGCGAAGCAGGTCCATGAGCGCGCAGGCGCTGTCGTCCAGCACCTGGTCGAGCGGGCTTTCCGAAGAGGCGAGGACGACCGCTTTGACCGCGGCGACGGCCCGGGGCGCGGCGCGGCGCAGCGTCGACAGCTCCTTCGACAGGGTCGGGTCGACGTCGATATCGGGAACCAGAAGGTCGATCATGCCGATCCGATAGGCTTCCGCCGCAGCTACGACCTGCGCCGATACGGCGATGCGGCGCACCGCCGCCTCGCCCAGGCGGCGCACGAGAAAAGGAATGATCTGCGAGGGAATGAAGCCGTGGCGCGGCTCCGGCAGGCCGAACTGGGCGCTCTCTCCGGCAATCACCACATCGGCGCAGGCCGCCATGCCGAACCCGCCGCCCACGCAGGTGCCTTCGACCACGGCGATGACCGCCTGTGGCAGGCGGTTCAGCCGCTGCAGCATGTCGCCGAACACCCGATATCGCCGCATCGCGGGGTCTTCGCCATCCGGCCCGGGAGGAGGGGGGTCTCGCATCGTATTGAGATCGCCCCCGGCGCAGAAATGTCCGCCGGCGCCCCGCAGCACGACGACGCGCGCATCGCGGGCTTCCGACAGCCGATCGACGGCATCGCCGATCTCTTCCATCATCTCCTGGTTCAGCGCATTCCTCACCTCCGGACGATCGAAGGTCAAGGTGATCACGCCGGCGGCCTCCGTGAGGCGGATGCACCGATACTCGGCTTGGCTCATGAACGTTTCCTCTGCGTGAGGAAGCTTAGCGCCACCCCTGCCCGATGCGTAGGGGCAAGGCACGCTTCGATCTTGCGATGTTTCGCCGCCTGCCCTAGTCCCCCGACATGGATCTGCCGACAGCATGAATGCCGCATGGATGCGATGCCGCGAAACGTGACCGGTCTTCCCGTCGAGGCTGCGATCCCGGATGTCCTCGCGGCGCTCGACGGGGCAGGCGTCGCGGTCCTCGTCGCGCCACCGGGCGCGGGCAAGACGACTATGCTCCCTCTTGCCCTCCTCGATCGCGCCTGGGCGGCCGGGCGCAGGATCATCGTTCTGGAACCGCGGCGCATCGCCGCCCGAATGGCTGCCCGCCGGATGGCCGATCTACTGGGCGAAGCCGTCGGCGAGACGGTCGGATATCGCATTCGCCTCGAGACCAGGGTGGGCCCCCGGACGCGAATCGAAGTCGTGACCGAAGGCCTGTTTCTGCGCCGCCTGCAGTCCGATCCGGGCCTGTCAGGCGTGGCGGCCGTGCTGTTCGACGAGTTCCATGAGCGTTCGGTGGATACCGATCTCGCCCTCGCCCTGACCCTGGAAGCGCGCGGCGCCCTGCGGGAGGATCTTCGCCTTCTGGTGATGTCGGCGACGCTGGAGGCCGAAAAGGTCGCCGCCCTGCTGGGCGGCGCGCCGGTCGTTCGCAGCGAGGGACGCGCATATCCGGTTGCCGTCCGCTGGCAGGGCCGCCCTCCGGGCACGAGAGTCGAGGCCGGCGTGGCGGATGCCGTGGTAGCGGCGCTTCGGGAGGAGAGTGGCGACGTCCTGGCTTTTCTGCCCGGCGCCGCGGAAATCAGGCGGACGGCGCAATTGCTCGACGGCCGGCTGTCGGCAGGAACCCTGCTGTTCCCGCTCTATGGCGATCTCCCGGCGGCGGCCCAGGACGCGGCGGTTCGCTACCATGCCGATGGTCCGCGGCGTGTCATCCTCGCCAGCGCGATCGCCGAGACCAGCCTCACGATCGAAGGCGTGAGGATCGTGGTCGATAGCGGGTTGTCCCGCGTAGCCCGATACGATGCGGCCACGGGAATGAACCGGCTCGAAACCATGCGCGTCACCCAGGCATCCGCGGCGCAGCGGGCCGGCCGGGCGGGACGGTTGGCTCCGGGCATCTGCTATCGCTTGTGGGACGAGGCGGAGCATCGCGGGCTGCTGCCCTTCAACGCCCCGGAGATCCGATCGGCCGATCTGGCGCCGCTGGCGCTCGAACTCGCCCGCTGGGGCTCCGCGGATGCGGGTTCGCTGCATTGGCTCGACCCGCCGCCGCCGGTGGCGCTGGCGCTGGCGCGGTCCCTCCTGACGGACCTGGGCGCGATCGACCGGGATGCCCGTATCACCGGGCACGGAACCGCGATGCTCGATTTCGGCCTGCACCCCCGGCTTGCGCATATGGTTCTGGTCGGTGCGGCGCGATCGAGCGGCGGTCTCGCCTGTGATCTGGCGGCGCTGCTCGGAGAGCGGGACATCCTGCGGCGGACCCGGGACGCGGATCTCCGCCACCGGGTGGCCGTGCTGCGGGGACGAAAGGACTCCGCCGCGGACGCAGGCGCGATCCAGCGCGTGCGCGCGGTCGCCCGTGACCTGAAGCGGCGTCTGCCCGGCGGCGCGGCCGCGGGCGAGGGCGAGATCGAGGATGCGGGCGCGCTCGCCTCCCTCGCCTATCCCGACCGGATCGCGCGGCGGCGTCCCGGAACCAGCCGTTTTCAGACTTCCGCGGGCGGTGGGGCTGTCATCGACGAAGCCGATCCGCTGGCGCGGGAGGAATGGCTGGCGATTGCCGCCACCGACGGCGATCGGCGGGAAGCCAGGATATTTCTTGCGGCACCGCTCAGTCAGGCGGAAATCGAGCGGCTTCATGCCGGTCTGCTGCTCACCGAGGAGCGGGTGACGTGGGACGAGCGCGCTGGCGCTGCGGTGGCGGCGCGCGAAAGGCGGCTCGGACGGATCGTCCTGGCGCGGGAACCGCTCGGCGCCGTGGCCGGCGAGCGGGTCGTCGCGGCCTTGCTCGGCTGGATCGAGCGGGCGGGGTTGGAGGTGCTTCCCTGGTCGGAGGCATCCATCCGCCTGAGACGGCGCGTGGAGTTTCTTCGCCGCGCCGAGGGCGAGGCGAGCGACCTGCCCGATTACTCCGACACTGCATTGCGGGAGACATTGCCGCTCTGGCTCGGTCCGCACCTCTCGGGTGTCATGCGCCGGAGCCAGTTGGACACGATCGATCTGGCTGCCGTGCTGTCGGCCGGGCTCTCCTATGAACAGCGGCGGCGTCTGGATATCGATGCGCCGACGCATCTGACCGTGCCCAGCGGCTCGCATGTGCCGGTCGACTATGGGGCGGGTGAAACACCGGTACTGGCGGTGCGGCTGCAGGAAATGTTCGGTGCCCGCGAAACGCCCCGCCTGGCCCGGGGGAGGGTAGCGGTTCTCCTGCACCTCCTGTCGCCGGCGGCCCGGCCTTTGCAGGTGACGGGCGATCTCGCCGGCTTCTGGCGGGGCGCCTATGCGGAGGTTCGGCGCGAGATGCGGGGGCGTTATCCCAAGCATTCCTGGCCGGACGATCCGCTGACGGCGCAGCCGACCGCGCGCGCCAAGCGTCGAGGCGATTGACGAGGGCAGGCGGAAGCGCCTTTGATTGGAGGGATGAATATGCCAGATCTCGACATCAGCACCGCCTATCGGTTGGCCATGCGCCGCCTCGCCGCGACCGTGACCATCATCACCACGGTCGACGACGGTGTGCCGCACGGCATGACCGCGACCGCGGTCGCCTCGGTATCCACCGAACCGCCGGCGCTGCTCTTCTGTGTCAACAAATCGGCCAGCCTGCACGGTCCTCTCAAGCTGGGCTCGCAGCTTTGCATCAACCTGCTCCACACGGACCACGCCGAACTGTCCCGCGTGTTCAGCGGCAAGCTGGAAGGGCCGGAGCGGTTCACGGTGGGGGCCTGGAGCCGCGATGCCGTCGGCATTCCCTATCTCTCCGACGCGCAGGCGAACATCTTCTGCACGGCCGACCTTCTGACCGACTACGGAACGCATACGATCTGCATCGCAAAGGTCACCGGCGCGCTGTCCCGTGAACAGGTTGCGCCGCTCGTCTATCAGGACGGCTGCTACGTCTCCTCGACGCCGCTCGGCTGACCTGGCGAGGGCGGATCCCTGGGCGTGAGCAGGCGATCCAGCGTACGGCGCAAGAGGGCCACTTCCGCGCGCAGCGTCCCGATATCGATCTCCGAACGGGTCATCCGCCCGGCCTGGACCTCCAGGCGGTCGATGGTCCAGCGCAAGACGTCTTCCAGATCGGCGCTCCCGGGCGCGGGACCGAAATCCGGGCAGGGCGTCGCCGGAGCCACCAGGTCGTCGACAAGACGCTGCTCCAGGGCTTCCTGGGTGGGTGCCGATCGCGACCCG
>Ga0164290_1000463_pt1 | contig 129376 bp, 125 predicted proteins | sample Micstemetagenome_FD_108782 | JGI IMG/M metagenome (GOLD analysis project Ga0164290, IMG submission 108782) | Contaminated culture microbial community from soil near Moab, Utah, USA - Microcoleus steenstrupii SON62 (Illumina Assembly) | ecosystem: Environmental > Terrestrial > Soil > Soil crust... | reverse complement strand
TGCCCCTGCCCTTCCGCGTGACGACAGAGGGCATCGGCGGCATCCCCGCCGATGTGGTCGAGCGCATCCTGCGCCGCTACGGCATCACCGAGACGCTGCATCGTGGCGTCGCCCTCTTCGACATCGTCGGCTTTTCGAAGGTGGAGCCGATGCATCAGGTGGCCCAGCTCAACAATCTCGACCGTTCGGTCAGCGCCGCGCACGAAGTATTGACCGCGCTGCAACAGCACATGGACCTGGCGCGCACCAGCACCGGCGATGGCTACTACATCTGGAACCGCGACAAGGGGCCGGACGCCGACATCAACACCTACCTCCTGATGCTGCTGGTGCTGGCCGACCTCGACATCGCGCGCCACGGTGCGCCGAAGAAGCACCGCATCCCGGTCCTGCGCAGCTGCTTCTCCATCGGCCAGCATTATTCCTACTATCAGGTCGACGGCCTGCAGCCCCGCGGCCATGACTACATCGTGGGTGACGTGACCATCAAGCTGGCCCGCATGGCCTCCGACTGCCTCGCCTCGCAGATCCTGGTCGGGGATTTCGAGAGGCCGGGCGCGGATGGCGCCGACGCCTTCGATCCGCTCTCCTTCATCGGGCATGCCAGCGACATCCTGCGCCGCCTCGAAGGGCTCACCATCGGCAGGCAGACCGTGCGGCGCGTGAGCTTCTATTTCACCGGCGAGCGCAGCGAGGATGACAAGCGGTTCCGAATTTCGCGCTACTCCATAAAGGACAAGCACGGCTACCATCACAAGGTCTTCAATCAGAAATTGAATATCTATCTCGAGAACGGCGATCGCGTCGGCTTGGCCTTGGACTCCCTCTACCTCGGCCTGCCCCGTGTCGATCTGGCCGATTTTCCCGCTGTCGAGGAAGAGGCCATCGAAGCCGAAAGCGCCGGCGGGCTCCACGCCACTTGACAAGCGACAACCACAGGATCATATCATTGTGCACTGCAATAGCAGTCGCCGGTGACCCGGCCGCGTGAGCGGTGCCCCAGCTGTCCTCGAACAGTCTGCGGATGTCCGCCCTGCCGCCACCACGTTCCCCAAGCCATTTGCCCAGGTCACGCGGGGCAATCCCCCGATAGAAGCCGACCACGGCTGCCGTTCGCGGCTGGTGCCGTTGTCAGCACAGTGAAAGTCAGTCCTCTGACCGTATTTTCCGAACTCGGCCTCGCCGAGCCCTTGCTTCGTGCGCTTTCCGACGAAGGCTACGAGATCCCGACACCGATCCAGGCCCAGGCAATCCCGCCGATCATCCAGGGCCGCGACCTGATGGGCATCGCCCAGACCGGCACCGGCAAGACGGCCGCCTTCGCGCTGCCGATCCTGCAGCGCCTGGCGACCACCCAGCGGCCCTACCAGCCGCGCGGATGCCGCGCCCTGATCCTGAGCCCGACGCGCGAACTGGCCAGCCAGATCGCCGACAGCTTCCGCACCTACGGGCGCCACCTGAAGCTCAGCCTCGCCGTCGTCTTCGGCGGCGTCTCCATGGGCCAGCAGGTCCGCACCCTGTCGCGCGGCGTCGACATCGTTGTCGCCACCCCGGGCCGCCTCCTCGACCATCTCGATTCCGGCAGCATCAAGCTGAACGGCGTCGAGGTCTTCGTGCTGGACGAAGCCGACCAGATGCTCGACATGGGCTTCATCCCCTCGATCCGCCGGGTCGTGAAGGCGCTGCCGCATGCCCGCCAGAACCTGTTCCTGTCGGCAACCATGCCCAAGCCGATCGAGGCGCTGGCCAGCGAATGGCTGCGCGAGCCCGTGAAGGTCGCGGTGGCGCCTGTCGCCACCACGGCCGACCGGATCGACCAGCATGTCATCCATGTCGAGACGGCGGCGAAGCGCGCCCGGCTGTCGACCCTGCTGCGGTCGGCCGGCTTCGGCCGCACGCTGGTCTTCTCGCGGACCAAGCACGGCGCCGACCGGATCGTGAAGCAGTTGGATGCCGATGGCATTTCCGCCGTGGCGATCCACGGCAACAAGAGCCAGCCGCAGCGCGAGAAGGCGCTGGCCTCCTTCAAGGACGGCTCCAGCCCGGTCCTGGTCGCCACCGACATCGCCGCGCGCGGCATCGATGTCGACGGCGTCACCCATGTGGTGAACTTCGATCTCCCGCACGTTCCGGAAACCTATGTCCACCGGATCGGACGCACCGCCCGCGCCGGCGCGTCCGGGAGCGCAATCTCCCTCTGCGCGTCGGAAGAGCGTCCCCTGCTGCGGGATATCGAAAAATTGATCCGCCGGCCGATCCCCGTGATCGGCACCGTTCCGCCGGAACAGCCTGCCCGAAGTGGCGATCAGCCGCGCCGGCAGGGCCGGCCTCAGGGTCATACCGGCGGCGGTCGCGAACAGCCCGGCGGCCCGCGCCGCCGGCGCCAGTTCCACCGCGGCGCGAAGCCGAAGTCGGCCGCCGCCTGACCGCATACCGGGAGTGCCGGCGGACAAGATTGTGACGAGTGCTTCTTGTCCGCCGGCACCGCGGTCGTAAACTCCCGCGTACGGATGTTTCCCGGACCGAGGAGTGCGACATGCTCAAACGCCTCTCCCTCATCCTTCCAGCCGCCGTCGTCCTGGCTGGTTGCGTCACCGGTGGCTCCCGGGTGGGACCCGCGGAACTCACCAGTCTCTACACGTCGCAGACCATGGCCTATGCCGCGCGCGGCGGCGAACTGACGACCGAGATCCGCGGCTATCCCTTCAGCGGCCAAGGCATCGCGGCAGAGCAGGTGGCAAGCACCTTGCGCGCGCCGGCCTGGCACAGGCAGTTCCGCTTCACCACGCTGCCCAACCAGGAAACCGCCACCAGCTATCGCCTGGTGTTGCGCTTCAATGCTCCCGTGGGGCCGCCGACGGGCGAACGGATCTGCGCCGGCGAGGAACCCGGTCAATTCGGTCCGGCCGGATCGGGCCTGGTCGCCCAGGGCGTTCTCTGCGCAAACGATCGGCTGGCCGCCGAGGCCAGGGCCTATGGCGGCCCCGTGCAGTCGCCTTCGGACCCGGCCTTCCAGAGCACGATGAACGCGCTTCTGGCGGAACTGATGCCGCCCAACAACCCCATGATCGAGCGCAACGGATCCTGCCGGGGAAGGGTGTGCTGACCCGGCACGCCCGGTCGTTCGCCCTCGCCCTTCTCCTGCCGGCGCTCGCCGCCTGTGGCGGCGGGCAGCGCGTCAGCCATGTGGAGCAGACGACGCTCTACTCCGCCATGACGATGGGCTACGCGGCGCGGGGCGGCCTCCTGGCAACCGAGATCCGCGGCCAGCCCTTCGGCGACGGGCCGATCCCCGCCGAGACGGTGGCGGCGTCGATGAAGCCGCCGGGCTGGCACCGTGACTTCCGCTTCACCACCGCGCCGACAGGTGGGCGGGACAGCGACTACCGGCTCATATTGCGGTTCAATACGCCGGTGGATGCGACACGCGGTGAGGCGATCTGCGCCGGTGCCGAGCCGGGCGGTTTCGCATCTGCGGGGGCCATGACATCCGTGCACGGGGTGTTCTGCGTGGGGCCGCAACTGGTATCGGAGGCCCGATCCATCGGCGGTGCCGTGCGCGCGCCGGCCGATCCGGCTTTCCGCAGCCTCGTCGACGCGCTGCTGGCCGAGGTCATGCCGGCCTACAACCGACAGGTCCCGATCGATTCAGGCGGCTGTTCCGAATGCTGACCCGCCAGGATCATCCGCCCCAGAGGCGGCGGCTGGCGATGGCGGCCCCCTCCGACAAGGCCGCGAGTTTGGCCCAGACGATGTCCGCAGCCACGAACTCATAGCCGGTGAAAGTCCCGAAACCGCAATCCGCGCCGGCAATCACCCGCTCGCGGTCCCCGACGGCGGCGACCGCCTCGGCGATCCGCTTCGCCACCACCTCGGGATGCTCGACGTAGTTGGTGGTCGAATCGATCACCCCGGGAATCAACAGCATGTCGTCGGGCAGGCCCAGCCGACCGAGAACCTCGTATTCATGCTGGTGGCGAGGATTGGCGAATTCCAGGCTCAGCGCGCCGACACTCGCCCTCGCGATGACCGGCAGCACGTCCCCGAGAGGCACGTCATGGGTATGCGGCCCTTCCCAATTGCCCCAGCAGCAATGTAGCCGCACGCGATCCTTCGGTATGTCGCGCAGCGCCTCGTTCAGGGCGGCGACATGCATCTCGATCGTCGCCAGGAATTCCGAAAGCGGCCGATCCTGGAACGCCATCGTGCGCTCCATCGCGAGATCCGGCGCATCGATCTGCAGCAGGTGGCCGCGGCCGGCGATCAGCTCGTATTCGCGGCGCAGCTCGCGGGCCAGCGCGAACACATAGGCCTCGTGGCTGTCGTACCAGGCGTTCGTCATCGTGGTCGCGACGATGCCCGGCGAGGCGGCCGTCATGAAGGTTTCGGCGAACCGTCCGCGGAAGGGTTCGACCGCTTCGGCGAAGGCATCGCATTCCGCCATCGCCGGGCCGAGGTCGTCGTAGGACACGGCCGATACCGCCATGGGCGCATCGCCGACCTTCGAGCGGTGCGGGAATCGCCTGCCGACGCTCTTCGCGAACTCCGGAAAGTCCATGTAGTCGAGCGGCCGCGGACGTTTCGACGATCCGCCGAACCCCCGCATGCGCTGCGGCACATAGGTCTGGAAGCCGACCCGAGGCTGTTCCCCGTCGTTGACGACATCGATACCCGATGCGACCTGCCGGCCGACCACATCGGACACGGCCGCGCGTACTTCGAGAGCCATTGCGTCCTTGTCGATCGCCTCTCCGCGTTCCTCGGCGATCAGCAGGCTTGATAGACGTTCGTTGCGCGGCAGGCTGCCGACATGGGTCGTCAGGATGCGCCGGGCACTGCGCTGCATCGGCCGCCCGGGCCGCTCAGCGATAGGGACGTGTCTTGGCGAGTGGGTCCACGCCCTGCATCCGCGGATTGGGCAGTGCGCCCGACTGCTGCTGCTGTTGCTGCTGCCAGGCCTGGTTCATCTGGCGGGACCGGCATTCGTCGAAGCCTTGACCGATTCGATTGAAGGAGTCGCAGCGCACCGCCGGCGCCGGATTCGTCTGCTTCGACTGGTAATAGGACTTGCCGCCCTGGGCCTGAACGGCGGGCGGGTTCGACCCCAGGAAGGGACTGACGGGCGGCTTCTGGGGCGCCACATCCTCGATCTGGACGCCGCTCTGCGGCGCGGGCGACAGCTGTACCTGCGCGACCGCACCTCCCGCCGCCAGCACGGCAGCCAGAATTGCGAAACGGGCGCCCAGCCGAACGCTGCCTGTGCTTACGGTCATGGCCTCTATCGTATGTGCCCGGATCGGTCTCGTCCATGCCGCAGACGAGGTCGAACGTCCGGATTCTCGGCTGCTGGCGTGACAGCCGTCACGCCAGGGTGCCGGATTCTGGCGTAAGCATGTCCTCGTTCCGAAAAGGACAGGGAGCTAGGGCGCGATGAGCGAGCGTTCCCGAACCATTCTGATCGTCGAAGACAACGTCCTGAACCTCAAGCTGTTCTCGGACCTGCTCGACGCGCACGGCTACCGCACGCTGACCAGCCGAACCGGTCCCGAAGGCATGGCTCTCGCCCGCGAGCACCATCCCGACTTGATTCTTCTCGATCTGCAACTGCCCGAAATCTCCGGCGTCGAGATCGCCAAGTGGCTCAAGCAGGACGATGCGCTTTGCAGCATCCCGGTGGTGGTCGTCTCCGCCTTCTCCCCGCATGGCGACCTTGCCCAGTTGCGGCAATGGGGCTGTGCCGCATATTGCCCCAAACCGATCTCGGCCAGGGATCTGCTCAGCACGGTAGGCAACCTGCTGCACTGAACCGGCCACGAAGCCCTCACGGCTTCGCTTCGTCCTGCTTGTCGGGATCTTTCGCCAGAGAAGCGAGTTCCCGCAACGCCGCCGCCGTTTCCGCATCCATCGGGGCCGCCGGCGCCGCATTGCGCTTCAACTCGGCAGACAGCTGCGTCAGCGAGCGATTCAGCGCCGCCACCTCCCGGTGCAGGTTTGCGACATCCCGGTTCAGGTCGATGACCGCCACCCCCACCTGATCGATCTTTCCGCCCAGCGCCTGAGCGTCACCCGGACCGGCGGCACCCAGGCTCTCACGAACGCGGCGGGCGACGGCAAGCAGATCGCCGAGCCGCCAGAGCATGGCTGCCAGCGCCACGAGGATGAGCCAATCGCCGATCGACACCCGAAATTCCTTCCCTTGGGACGCGAATCGCTGTGATGCTAGTCTATGGTGAAGGATCACCAAAGCGACCATCATCACAACAGACTAGCCTAGAAGCGAAAGTTGTGTGATATCGTCTTGAGAAATCAAGGTGTTGGGGGCCGACATCATGGTTGCGCAGCCGGAAGGACGGCTGGATGGCATCGAGCTGCTGAAGGATCTCGACACGGACGAGATTCGTCGGCTCGAACAACGTTGCGTATGGCGGCGCTTCGCGGCAGGGGAACAGATCCTCGACCGCAACAGCGGCAGCCGAGACGTTTTCTTTGTCGTCCAGGGACGGGTTCAGGTCGTCAACTTTTCGCTCACGGGTCGTGAAGTCGCTTATGCCGCGGTGCCGGCGGGCGGGTTCTTCGGCGAGCTTTCAGCCATCGACGGCGAGCCGCGTTCCGCCTCGATCGTCGCCGGTGAACGCTGTCTCGTCGCCCTGCTGGCGCCGGAAGTGTTCTCCGAGATGCTGCTGGCCAATCCGCGGATCATGAACAAGGTGCTTCTGCGCCTGGCCAGGATCGTACGGAATTCCAACGAACGGATCATGGATCTGTCGACACTGGGTGCCGTCCAGCGTGTGCATCTCGAACTGCTCAAGATGGCGAAACCCGATCCGCTGAATGCCAATTCCTGGGTCATCTACCCGCTGCCGACACAGAGCCAGATCGCCGGCCTCGCCTCCACCACGCGGGAGACCGTGGCACGCGTGATCAGCCAGTTGCAGGCGAGCGGCATCGTGAAGCGGAAGGAAAAGAGCCTCTACATCCGCGACCGCGCGAGGCTGGAAGCGGTCGCCGCCCGTCTCGGCGGCGACGACGGGGGACGTCCCGCGGCGCATTAGCGCCCCGGCAGCACCCTGATTGTCGGCGTCTTCGGCAGATCGGCCCGCGACAACGTGAGGCTGGCGCTCGGGTGGTGCTCCACCGCGTAGTGCGGCGCCGCCGCCGTGAGGAAGCGCGCCAGCGTATCCGACGTGAAGTAATGCATCGGCAGCACCAGCGGCGCCTTGATCTGCCGCAGCGCCTCCACGATCCCCTCGTGATCGAGGGTGTAGCCGCCATCGACCGGCGCCAGGACCACATCGATCTGGCCGAGTTCCGTCAGGTGCGTCTCGGTCAGCGTGTGATGCAGATGGCCCAGATGGGCGACGCAGAGATCGCCCGCCTCGAAGACGAAGATCGAATTGCCGTTCCGGTCCGTCCCGATGCCGGAGCGGATATTGGTCGGCACGTTCCGCACGCGCATGTCGCCGTATTTGAGGAAATGCTGCGCCATACGGCCATCCGACGCCCAGCCGCGCAGGACATGCTTGATCTCCGGCTCGGGCGTGTCGGTGTAATGGGTGGTATGGGCCCGGTTCATGGTGACGATGTCGGGCAGCCGGGCCGGGCGGATCCAGCCGTTGTAGTCGGTGACCGCGCTGACGCCGCCCGGCGTCTCGATCAGCCAGCTCGCATGCCCGAGGAAGGTGAGCCCGATGCTACCTTTTTCCAGCGCCGCGAGCCGCAAGGCGGCCGGGACGATGCCGTCCCCCCGATGCGCCACCGGCAGGCAGTTCGCCGCCGCGCCGAGCGGGACGAGAACCAGCAGATGACAGAGGAAAAGCAGACCCGTCCAGACGCGCACCGCCATCGACCCGCTCCCACGCACATTGCCCGCGAGAACGTGACTATAGCGCGGACTTCGCCTCAGGCGATGTCGTCGAGCGGCCAGATCGGCCGCCGCAGCTTCCTGTAGGTGAACAGCGTATAGTCCGGGTTGGTCAGCGCGCCGCTGTTCACCGTCAGCACCTCGCGCGAGATCGGCTGGTATGCGGCGCGGAAGTGTTGCGAGGATTTGAGGCCGATCACGGTCTTTGCCCTGGGATCGATCCCGACCGACAGGAAGTGCTGGTGATCGGTGACCTGGAAGCGGTTGCTCGCGAGCACGATCTCGATGCCGCCGACCGCCAGCACGGCCACGTCACCCATGGAGTTCTTCAGCCCGGCCCACATCGGTCCGTCGAAGGTGAAGTCGCCATTGCCCAGATACTGCACCCTGCCGGTGACCGTGATGGGCGCCCCGAAGGCGGGATCGATCTTGCCGCCGATGGATAGCGTAAGCTCCGCACCCGGTCCCGCCGCCCGGCAGGCGGCCACCGCCTCCGGATCCGTGATCGGGCAGAAGGCCGCGTTCTGCAGATCCGCCTCGATCATCCCGGCCAGGAGGCGGGTCGCATCGCCATAGGCCCCACCCCCCGGATTGTCGGTGACATCGGCCAGCACCCAGGGCTTGTCGGCGGCGGGTTCCGCCTTCACCCGGGCCATCGCCTGCTCGACGCTGAGGAAATGCGCGGTGCTCTCGGCCCGGCGTTCCCAAACCTCGTCCATCAACTCCTCGGCGATCTGCTTCAGCCGGTTCGATCCGCCGCTGCCGGTCACCGTCACCGAAGGGCCGGCCTCGGCGATATCGGCCCAGCCAAAGCCGGCGTTCAGCCCGACCACCAGGATGCCGTGCTCGCGCTCGAACTGCGCCGCCTTCTCCAGCAGGTCGCGCATCGGCCCGGGACTGGTGGTGCGGCCGTGATCCATGCCGTCGATGGTCGGGCGGCGCGCCACCACCGTCACCGGCCGGATCTCGCCCTTCATCGCCCGGTCCAGCAGATCGGCCGCCTGGCGGCCGCGCTCGTACTGGTCGACATGCGGATAGGTTCGATAGGGGATCAGCGCGCTGGCCAGTTCGGCCATCCGGTCGGTGATGTTCGCATGCAGGTCGAGGGTCACCATGATCGGCACGTCGGGCCCGACCACGGCGCGGAGCCGGGCGAGCAGGTCGCCCTCGGCATCGTCCGCCGTCTCGGTCACCATCGCCCCGTGCAGCGCCAGCAGGATGCCGTCGGGCCGGGGCGTCGCCGCCTTGACCACTTCCCCGGCCAGGAATGTCCACGCCTCCTTCGTCACGATGCCCGAGGGCGTCGCCGCGGCGGCCAGCGGGTGGACCGCGGTCCACCCCTTCTCCTCCGCCGCGTCGAGAAAGGCCGCCGTCTCGGACTTGGTGCCGCGGAAGGCCTTCACGACATCATCGCCCAGGTGCAGGTAGCGGGCGCGGAAGGCGTCCAGGTCGGTCGGCAGCTGCGAGAAGGTGTTGGTCTCGTGCATCACCTGCGCCATCAGCACGCGTCTAGTCATGACTTTGCATCTCCGGATTGCATCCAGCGGACCAGCGGCCGGGCCGGCAGAACCCAGGCCGTCCCCGCGACGAGATAGAACAGGGTCTGCAGGATCAGGTTCTCGGGCAGAACGGCGACCGCCAGCCGCATGGCGAGCAGTGCATAGACCCCGAGGCCGACCAGCAGGACGACGAGGCCAAGAAGCTTGCGGGCGGAAGAGCTCACGGCTGTTCGGCCGGGGCGCCGATCAGCGCCGTCTTGTCGCCGATACGCACCGCGATCATCCGCTTGCCGTCCTCGTCGACGATGAAGTCGATACCGGCGGTACCCGCCTCGAAGGCGGCGATGATGTCGGCGGCGGGCAGGCCTGTCGCCTTGCCGATCGTCTCGACCAGCGCGTTGATTTCGCGGAAATGGGGCGGTTGGCTCACGGCGCGGAACATAGCGGGCGAGGTCGCGGTTGTCCGCCTTGACATGCTGCCATGCCCGCCTTTCTCTAGCGCCCTTCCAGGGCCATGCCCGGGACGAGGGGAATGACAGGCTCGCCGAATACGGCACGAATGCCCGACCCGAAGCGCTGCATCGCGGCGCTTCTCCTCGCCTTTGCCCTTGCCGCCGCCCCGGTGTTTGCGAGCGCCGGCGCGCAGTCTCCGCCCGGCCCGGCGGCGCCCGATCCCGAGGCACTCCGCGCGGCGGCGGAAGGGGGCAGCGCCGCGGCGCAATACTGGTATGCCCACCACCTCGACACGCTTCCGCAGGAACGCGCAAGGGCGGCGGAATGGTATGGCCGGGCAGCCGGCCAGGGCCATCGCGACGCCCAGGTCCGTCTGGCCCAGATGCTGGAGCGCGGCGAAGGCATTGCCGCCGATCCAGAACAGGCAAGACGCCTCTACGACCAGGCGATCGGGGCCGGCGCCAGGGGCTCCGCCGAATTCAACCTCGCCCTGATGCTGGAGGAAGGCCGTGGCGGCCCGCGCGATCTGGAGGAAGCCGGCAGCCTCTATCGCAGCGCCGCCATCGCCGGCCATGCCCGTGCCGCCAACAATCTCGGCACGCTCCTGGCCAGGGGCGACGGCATCGAAGGCGGCCGCCAGGCCGGCGAGGTCTGGTATCGCGCCGCCGCCCGCCAGGGCCTCGCCGACGCGTTCTACAATCTGGGCGTGCTGCGCATGGGGGATCCCGTACCCGATATCGCCGCCGCGCATGCCTGGTTCACCCTGGCGCTGGAGAAGAACGACGCCCATGTGGCGCCGCTCGCCCGCAATGCGATCAAGGCGATCGAACCAGGCATGACGCCGGAGCTGATGCAGCGCGCCCGCGCGCTCGAAGACGAATTCCGCCGCGCGCCTTAAGCCTGCTCGGCCGCCAGCGCCGCTTCCAGCGTGCGGAAAGGAAGGCGCAGGCAGACGTGTCGGCTCTTCACCTTCGCCACCGGTTTGAAAAGCGAGAGTTCGGCCCAGGCGCCCGATGGCAGTTCCTCGCCCTTCAGCAGCGCCTCGGCGGCGGCGCGCGCCGCGGCGAGGCCGTCCTTGTCCAGCCCCCTGGCATGCCGGCCGATCACCGCCGCGGCCGCCTGGCAGACCACGCAGGCCTTCGTCTCATGCGCCAGCGCCGCGATCCGACCCTCTTCCAGGCGCACGTCCATGGTCACCCGATCGCCACAGAGCGGGTTGTCGAGGGTGACGCTGGCGCGCGGCGGCTCGAGCCGCCCCGCGCCATCGGCGGAAGCGGCGAGGCGAAGCAGGTCGGACTGATACAGATCGCTCATAGATGCAGCTTCTTCAGGGCGCGGCCGAGGCCGGTGATGAGGGCATCGACATCGTCGGCGTCATTGTAGAGGGCGAGCGAGGCGCGCGTCGTCCCGGTCACCCCGAAGGCGTTCATCAGCGGCTGGGCGCAGTGATGCCCGCCGCGAAGCGCCACACCCTCCTCGTCCAGCAGCTGGCAGATGTCGTGCGGATGCCCGCCCTCGACGATGAAGGAGACCACGGGATAGCGGTTCTGCAGGCCGAGCGGGCCCACCACCCGCACCTTGCCCCCGCCCATGCCTTCCAGGCCCTCCAGCAGCCGGCCGGTCAGCGCCTGCAGATGCGCATGCCCCGCCTCCTGGTCGATGCCGCTGATCCAGCGCGCCGCCGCCGCCATGCCGACGGCCTGGGCGATCGGCGGCGTCCCCGCCTCGAAGCGGCGCGGCGGGTCGGCGAAGCTCACGTCGTCCAGCGTGACGCGGGCGATCATCTCGCCACCGCCGAGGAAGGGCGGCATCCGCGACAGCAGCTCGCTCTTCCCCCACAGCACACCGACGCCGTTGGGGCCGAACATCTTGTGGCCGGAGAAGGCGTAGAAATCGACGCCCAGCGCCTTCACGTCGATCGGTCCGTGCGGGGCGCGCTGCGCGCCGTCCAGCAGCACCCTGGCGCCGACCGCCTTCGCCGCGCCGACGATCGCGGCCACGTCGGTTTCCGCGCCGGTGACGTTGGACACATGAGTGAGGGCGACCAGCTTGCATCGCGGCCCGATCACCTTCGGCAGCGCCCCGAGATCAAGGCGCCCTTCGGGCGTTACCGGTATCGCCTTCACCACGATACCGGCGCGCTTCGCCAGCATGTGCCAGGGCACGATGTTGCTGTGATGCTCCAGCGCCGAGATCACCACCTCGTCGCCCGCCTCGAGCAGCGATCCGAAGGAATAGGCGACCAGGTTGATCGCCCCGGTGCAGCCGGAGGTGAAGACGATCTCCTCTTCCGAAGCGGCGTTCACATAGGTCTTCATGCTCTCGCGGGCGTCGTCATAGGCCTCGGTCGCCGCCTCGGCCAGGAAGTGGACGCTTCGCTTCACATTGGCGCGGTGGCGCGTCTCGTGGCGGACGATCGCGTCCAGTACCGCCTTCGGCATCTGCGCGGTGGCGCCGTTGTCCAGATAGTGCAGGTGGCGCCCATGCACGCCGGGTTCCAGGATCGGGAACTGCGCCCGGATCAGCGCGTGATCGAAACCGCGTGCCATCATCTCGACCTCAGCTCGGCCAGCGCCGCCGGCGTATCGAAATCCTCCAGCACGGCGCCGTCCTCCATGGCGACATCGCAGACCGCGTCGGCATGCTCGGCGAGCAGCGGGCGGGCGCCGACATCGCCCTTGGCGCCCCGCATCTCCGGAAAGAAGGCGGCGCCGAACAGAACCGGGTTGCCGCGCTTGCCATCCACCACCGGCACGCAGATGCCCCGCCCCTCCAGCGGATTGAAGGCGGCGATCAGGCGGTCGAGCTGCTCGGGTTTCACCGTCGGCATGTCGCCGAGACAGACGATGGCGCCATCGACATCGGGCGGCAGCGCGGCGAGGCCGGCGCGCAGCGAACTGGCGATCCCCTCCGCATGATCCGGATTGTCGACGATGCCGACAGCCCGGCCGGCAAGTGCCGCACGCACACGCTGGCCCTCGTGCCCGGCCACCACGATCACCGGCCGCGCCGCCGAGGCCAGCGCCGCATCCACCGTATGCAGCAGCATCGGCTTCTCGCCCACCGGCTCCATCAGCTTGTTCGATCCCATGCGGCTCGACCGCCCCGCCGCCAGCACGAGGGCCGCGATGCGCGGCGCCCTCGGCACGGCGGGCGCGCTCTCTCCGCCTTCGCGCGGCTGCGGGCGGGAGGCGATCTCTTTCAGCAATCCGCCGGCGCCCATGCGGGCGATGTCGGCCCCGCTCACCGGCACATCGGCGAGCAGACGCTGCAGCACCCAGTCGAAGCCGTTCAGCTTGGGCGACCGGGCGCAGCCCGGCAGTCCGATCACCGGTTTGCCGTCGAGCCGCGCCAGCAGCAACAGGTTGCCGGGATCGACAGGCATGCCGAAATGCAGCAACTCGCCCCCCGCCGCCGCAATGCCGGCCGGCACCTCGTCGCGCCGGTCGACGGTGGCCGAGGCGCCGAAGACCAGGATCGGATCGGCGCCGGTTTCCGCCACCTTGCGCACCGCCGCGGCCACGGCCGCTGCCTCGTGTGCGCAGGTCTCCGCGGCCGAAATCGCGCTGCCCAGCGCCTCGACCCGGTTGCGCACGACCTCGATGGTCTTCTGCAGGATCGAAGCCTTGGTCTCGGCCAGGCGGGTCATCACCAGCCCGACCTGCTTCCGCCGGAACGCCGCCACGCGAACCAGCGGCCGGGCTTCGGCGGCGATCGCCTCGGTTGCCCGCACGGCGGCCTCCGGCGCGGCGAAGGGAATGATCTTCACCGTCGCCAGCATCTGCCCGGGTTCGACCACCTCGAAGGGAGCGAGGGTTGCGATCGTCACCGCCTCGTCGATCCCGTTCAGCCGCTCCACCCTGGTGGCGTCGATCAGTGCCACGCCATGCGCTGCGGCATAGAGGTTGCAGCGCCCGGTGAAGGGCTCCTGCCGGCGCACGCCCTCGCCGGTCGCGGCCTCCGCCACCCGGCGCGCCGCCTCGTCCTCCGCCACATCGCCCGGCTCGTAGCGTGCCGCGATCACCGTGGCGCGCCCCGCATCGCGGAACAGCGCCAGATCGTCACCCGAAAGCCGATGGCCCTTCCTGAAGCGCTTTCCGCCGAGCGAGACGGAATGCGCGAGGAAAGCCCCCTCCGCCTCGGCCACCGGCATGGTCCCGAAGAACATCGGCTCAGACCGGCTGCTGGCGCAGCGCCTGGGTCACCTGCGCCAGGATGGAGATCGCGATCTCCGAGGGCGACTTGGCACCGATCGCGAGCCCGACGGGCCCATGAATGCGCGCCAGTTCGTTGTCGGAGAAACCGGCTTGCCGAAGGCGCTCCAGGCGCGATGCATGCGTCTTCTTCGAGCCCAGCGAGCCGATGTAGAAGGCATCCGACTTCAACGCCGCGATCAGCGCCGGATCGTCCAGCTTCGGGTCGTGCGTCAGGGTGACGACGGCGGTCCGCAGGTCGGGCTTCAACGCCGCCATGCCCTCGTCGGGCCAGGCGTTCGACATCTCGATATCGGGGAACCGCGCCTCGCTGCCGAAGGCCCGGCGCGGGTCGATCACCGTCACCGCATAGCCGGCGAGCGAAGCCATCGGCGCCAGCGCCTGGGTGATGTGCACCGCGCCCACCGCGATCAGGCGGAGCGGCGGGTTGAACGGATTGAGGAAGACCGGACCGTCCGGCGTCTCCACCGTGTCGGCCTTCTCGGAAAGCAGCACCGCGCGGGCACGTTCGGCAACCGCATGCGGCCAGTCCTTCGCCCCCTTCTTCCCGGTCAGGTAAAGCAGGCCCTGCGCGCCGGTGGTGAGGTTGGTCGCCAGCGCCACCGGCACTTTCGCGGCGCGGTCGGCGATCAGTTGCTCGAGGATCGACTGGTCCATGCTGTGGCCCTGGTTCTATCCCCTCTCCCTTGGGGAGAGGGTGGCGGCGAAGCCGTCGGGTGAGGGGCACCGCTTCCGGTGAATCGTACGGACAGGGCGCCCCTCATCCGCCCTCCGGCCACCTTCTCCCCCAGGGAGAAGGAAACTCAACTCACCCCACCTTCTCGACGAAGATGCGGATCTTGCCGCCGCAGGCGAGCCCCACCGCCCATGCCTCGGAATCGCTGACGCCGAATTCGAGGAGACGCGGCTTGCCGTCCTGCATGGCCTCCATCGCCTCCTGCACGACGGCGCCCTCGACACAGCCGCCGGAGACCGAGCCCACCATGTTGCCGGCTTCGTCGACACCGAGCTGACTGCCCGCCGGCCGCGGCGCCGATCCCCAGGTTTCCACCACGGTGGCGACGGCGCAGGCCTTGCCGGCCTGCCGCCAGCCCGCAACCTGGCCCAGAATGTCTTCGTGCATCGCCGTCATGCCGTTCCTCCTTGGCCCGGCGGGACTCCGTTCCGCGGACCGATATAGTCAGTAAGATACTACGCCTGGGTCCATGATTGAAGCTTTTGCCTCGCCTCGCCTCGGGGCCGGCTTCGACAAGACCTCGACGAGCGCGCCCAGGCTTTCCAGATTGTGCACGGGCCGGAATTCGTCAACATGCGGGAGGATCGCCCGGATGCCGAGCGCTCGTGGCTGGAACCCCTCCCAGCGCAGCAGCGGGTTCAGCCAGATGAGACGCCGGCAGGACTTGTGCAGCCGCTCCATCTCCTCGGCCAGCCCCTCGCCGGCGTCACGGTCGAGGCCGTCGGTGATCAGCAGCACCAGTGCCCCCTGGCCCAGCACCCGGCGCGACCAGAAGCGGTTGAACTCCTCGATCGTCACGCCGATGCGCGTGCCGCCGGACCAGTCCTCGACCGCCTCCGCCACCTTCGACAGCGCCACGTCGACATCCTTCTGCCTCAGGTGCCGGGTGACGTTGGTGAGGCGGGTGCCGAACAGGAAGGTGTGCACCCGGTCGCGGTCGTTGGTGATCGCGTGCATCAGGTGCAGGAAGAGGCGCGAATACTTGCTCATCGAGCCGGAGATGTCGCACAGCACCACCAGCGGCGGATGCCGCGTCACCCGGGTGCGGCGCCTGAGCGTGATCGAGCCCGGGTTGCGCAGCGAGGCGCGCAGGGTCGCGCGCATGTCGACGCGGTGGCCATGCGAATCCGGGCGGAAACGCCGGGTCGGCACCTCGGTGATCGGCAGGCGCATGCGGGCGATCGCCTGCTTGGCGGCGGCTTCCTCCGCGGCCGACATGCTCTCGAAATCCATGCTCTGCAGCACTTCGCGGGCCGAGAAGGTGAAGGCGGCGTCGAACTCCAATTCCTCCGGCGCCTTCTCGTCCTCCGGCCCCTCGCCCTGCTTCGGCAGCAGGGCATCGGTGACGCGGCGGTTGGCTTCCTTCTTCTGCTGCTCCGCATCCGTCTCCTCGGGAACGGATGTCTCGGGCAGCATCATCCCGATCATCTTTTCCAGGATCTTCGGGTTCCGCCAGAAGATGTGGAAGGCCTGGTCGAACAGGTCGCGCTGGTCGCGACGGTTCACGAAGACCGAATGCAGCGTCCAATAGAAGTCGTCGCGCCGGCGCACGACGCCCGATTGCTCCACCGCGCGAATGGCGTCGATCACCTTGCCGGGGCCGATCGGCAGTCCCGCGCTGCGCAGCACCCGGGCGAAATGCATGATGTTCTCGGCGAAGCGGCCCCGCCCGGCGGGGCTTGCGGGCTCGGTTGCCGGCGCGTTCACGCCGGTGCCGCCGCCAGTTCCTCCTGCACCTTGCGCAGGATGGCCGCCGCTTCCGAACCCTGCATGCGGGCGATGTCGTCCTGGTACTTGAGCAGCACGCCCAGCGTGTTGTTCACCTTCTCCGGATCGAGGGCCAGCGTATCCAGATGGATCAGCGCCTGGGTCCAGTCGATGGTCTCGGCGATGCCGGGCAGCTTGAACAGGTCGACATTGCGCAGTTCCTGCACGAAGGCGACGATCTCGCGCGCCAGGCGCTGGTCCGCGCCGGGCACCTTGCGGCGCAGGATCTCGAATTCGCGGACCGCGTCGGGATAGCCGACCCAGTGGTACAGGCAGCGGCGCTTCAGCGCGTCATGGATCTCGCGCGTGCGGTTCGAGGTGACGATGACGATCGGCGGCTCCGCCGCCTTCACCGTGCCGATCTCGGGAATGGTGATCTGGAAGTCCGACAGCACTTCCAGGAGATAGGCCTCGAACGGCTCGTCGGTGCGGTCCAGCTCGTCGATCAGGAGGACCGGCGCGCCCTCCGGCCCGCTCCTGAGCGCCTGCAGCAGCGGACGCTCGATCATGAAGCGGGCGGAAAAGATGTCCTCGCCGAGCCGCTCGCGATCCTTGATCCCTTCCGCTTCGGCCAGCCGGATCTCGATCATCTGCCGGGCGTAGTTCCACTCGTAGACGGCGGAAGCGACGTCCAGCCCCTCGTAGCACTGCAGGCGGACCAGCGGCCGGCCCAGCGTCTGCGCCAGCACCTTTGCGATCTCGGTCTTGCCGACACCGGCCTCACCCTCGAGAAAGAGCGGACGGCCCATCTTCAGGGCGAGGAAGACGACGGTGGCGACCGACCGGTCGGCCACGTAGTCGGCGCTCCCGAGCAAGGCGAGCGTGTCCTCGATCGAGGCCGGCAGGGAAATGCGGGTCATGCGGGGGTCCGGAAACGCGGCACGCCGGACCAATAGCGGGAAACCCGCGCAAGGTCGAGCGGCGGGCGGCCGTTGGCCTAAGCTCGGGAAGACCGCCGGGCCGGCCGGCCGCGCGGGAACGCGCCGGCGGCCCGGCCGGAAATCACTCGTCGGCGCGCGGGCGGCGGCCCAGACCGGTCCGCCGGGCGATCGACGACCGCTGCTCGGCGTATTTCGGCGCGACCATCGGATAATCCGGTGGAAGGGCCCACTTCGTCCGGTACTCGTCCGGCGTCATGCCGTAGGTGGAGCGCAGGTAGCGCTTCAACATCTTCAGCTTCTTGCCGTCTTCCAGACAGATGATGTAGTCGTCGTGGACCGACTTCTTCACCGGCACCGCCGGCTTCGGCGGCGCTTCCGGCACCGCCACGGCGCCGCCCGACAGTTCGTTCAGGGACGAATGGACGGTCCGCACCAGATCGCCGATCTGCGTCGCCGCCACGGAATTGTTTCCGACATAGGCGGAAACAATCTCGGCAGTCATCCGCAGGAGGCCGGCCGATTTCGTGCCGGATGCATCATTGTCACTCATGACCTTGTCCTGACCTTCTTGTTCTTGGCGCTGATTTAGCCCAGCGGCTAGGATTCCCATATTCGAGTATTATTGTCAAAGCGCGAGTCGAATGCCCGCTATGCTATAAGGCGACCACTGGGTGAGTATTCGCTTCGCTACAAATTCCAACAGACATTCGCAGCGGCAAGCAGGCGCGTATCGCAATGGCGCCGGAAGTATAGCCCATATGGCCTATGAGATACAGACCTCCCCGCCGGCCACAAGCGCTCGCCACCCGATGCGGCAGCCGATTGGCATTGAATTATACGCATAACTGACGCCTACTATTCGGGCATCTGTTGGCCCTTTGAGCGGGGGAGGCGCTTGGGCCGCGGCATTCCTCTCGGTAGCGCCATCTCGCGGCATGGCATGGTCTTCGCAAGACCCTGGCGTGCCGTCGCCCAAATCAAAAGCCAATGAATCGGAGGCATCGGGACATGGTCAGCTTCTCCAGAGCACTTCTCGCCACCGCTGCCGGCATCGCGCTGGCCGCGGGCATCACCGCTCCCGCTTCCGCGCAGCAGAAGACGCTGCGCTTCATTCCACAGGCCGATCTCAAGCTGCTCGATCCGATCTGGACCACGCAGTACATCGTCCGCAACCACGGCTATCTCGTCTACGACACGCTGTTCGCGACCAACAGCAAGTTCGAGGTGAAGCCGCAGATGGTGGACACTTTCGAGGTCAGCGCCGACAAGAAGGTCTACACCTTCAAGCTGCGCGACGGCCTGAAGTTCCACGACGGCCAGCCGGTCACCTCGGCCGACGTGGTGCCGTCGATCCAGCGCTGGGCCAAGAAGGACAGCCTCGGCATCCTGATCTTCACCAAGGTCGCCGCCATGAAGGCGATCGACGCCAAGACCTTCTCGATCGAACTGACGGAACCCTTCCCGCTCCTGCTCGAAGGCCTGGGCAAGGTCTCCTCCAACGTCCCCTTCATCATGCCCGAGCGGCTGGCCAAGACCGACCCGAACGAGCAGGTGAAGGAGATCATCGGCTCCGGTCCCTTCAAGTTCGCCGCCAACGAATGGGTCCCGGGCGCCAAGGCGGTCTACGTCAAGAACACCGACTACGTGCCGCGCAGCGAGCCGGCCGACTGGGCCACCGGCGGCAAGGTGGTGAAGGTCGACCGCGTCGAGTGGCTGATCATCCCCGACAGCGCCACCGCCTCGGCGGCACTCGAGAAGGGCGAGGTCGACTGGTGGGAGCAGCCGCCCTCGGATTTCTGGGACCGTCTCGCCAAGATCAACGGCGTCAAGGTGATCCAGGCCGATCCGCTCGGCAATATCGGCGTCTTCCGCATGAACCACCTGCATCCGCCCTTCGACAATCCGAAGATGCGCGAGGCCATGCTCTATGTCGTCGACCAGGTCGACTACATCCAGTCCATGGTCGGCGACCTGAAGAACGGCAAGGTCTGCTATTCCTACTTCGGCTGCGGCGTGCCGATGGAAACCGATGCCGGGGCCGACGCGATGAAGGGCAAGCGCAACCTCGAGAAGGCCAAGCAGCTCATCAAGGAGTCGGGCTACGACGGCCGCAAGATCCTGGTCATGTCGCCGACCGACCAGCCGGTGATCGACCGCCAGACGCTGATGACCCACGAATACCTGAAGCAGCTGGGCGTCAACATCGAGTACATCGCCACCGACTGGGGGACGGTCGGATCGCGGCGCGCCAAGAAGGATCCGGTCGACAAGGGCGGCTGGAACATCTTCCACACCTGGACGCTGGTGCTCGACCAGATGACGCCGCCGGCCAACCTCCAGGTCTCCGGCGCCGGCGACAAGGCATGGTTCGGCTGGCCCACCAACGAGAAGCTCGAGCAGCTGCGCAACATCGACTGGGTGAAGGCCACCACGCTGGACGAGCAGAAGCGGATCGCCGCCGAGATCAGCAAGGAGGCCTACAAGACGCTGCCCTTCATCGTCACCGGGCAGTTCTTCGCCAAGACCGCGCACCGCGCGAACATCACCGGCATCCCGGTATCGCCGGTGGTGTTCTTCTGGGGCGTCGAAAAGAACTGAACCTGTTCCGGTAAGAACGGCAGCCTGTGTTCACCTATATCGTGCGGCGTCTGCTGGCCACCATCCCCGTCATGGGGGTGGTGGCCGTCTTCGTTTTCCTGCTGCTGCACCTCACGCCCGGCGATCCGGCGGTGATGATCGCGGGCGAACTCGCGACCGAAGCCGACATCCTCGCGATCTGGGCCAAGCTCGGCCTCGACCGCCCGTTCCTGATCCAGCTCGGCACCTGGATCTGGAGCATCCTGCAGGGCGATCTCGGCATCTCCATCTTCACCAACCTGCCGGTGACGCGGCTGATCGGGCAGCGTCTCGAACCCACGCTGATGCTGACGCTGACGACGCTCATCATCGCCATCTCCGTCGCGCTGCCGCTCGGCATCATTTCAGCCTGGAAGGCCGGCACCTGGATCGACACCGCGGTGATGAGCTTCGCCGTGCTGGGCTTCTCCATTCCGGTCTTCGTGCTGGGCTTCGTCCTCATCCTGGTCTTCTCGTTGGCGCTCGACTGGCTTCCGGTGCAGGGCTACACCTCCTATTCGGAAGGCTTCATCCCCTTCATCCGCAACCTGATCCTGCCCTCGGTGGCGCTCGGCTTCGTCTATGCGGCGCTGATCGCGCGCATCACCCGCGCCTCGATGCTGGACGTGCTCGCCCAGGATTATGTCCGCACCGCCGATGCCAAGGGCCTGTCGACATCGAAGGTGCTGCTCGGCCATGCGCTGAAGAACGCCGCCGTGCCCATCGTCACCACCATCGGCGTCGGCATCGCGCTCCTGATCTCGGGCGTGGTGGTGACCGAGACCGTCTTCGCCATCCCCGGCATGGGGCGCCTCACGGTGGATGCCATCGTCAAGCGCGACTATCCGGTCGTCCAGGGCATGGTGCTGGTCTTCTCCGGCATCTACGTCCTGATCAATCTCGTGGTCGATCTCAGCTACACGCTGCTCGACCCGCGCATCCGCTACTGAGATGACGGCGACGGCACTCGAACCGGCTGCGGCGAAGGCGGAGGGCAAGGTCCGCCGTTTCGTCCGCCGCCACACCAAGATCGTCATCGGCGGCAGCGTCCTGCTGCTGCTGGTGCTGATCGCGATCTTCGCGCCCTTCCTCGGCACCGTCGATCCCCAGCAGGTGTCTCCCGCCCGGCGCATGCGCTGGCCGCAGGAGAACTGGTGGTTCGGCACCGACATGATGGGGCGCGACGTGTGGTCGCGCACCCTCTACGGCACCCGCGTCTCGCTCACCGTGGGCATCGGCGCGGCGGTCCTCGCCACCTTCGGCGGGCTCGTTCTCGGGCTCCTCACCGGCTTCATCCGCTGGGTCGACGCCATCCTGATGCGGATCATGGACGGGCTGATGTCGATCCCGGCCGTCCTCCTCGCCATCGCGCTGATGGCGATCACCCAGGCCAGCATCCAGAACGTCATCATCGCCATCGCCATCGCCGAGCTGCCGCGGGTGACGCGCCTGGTGCGCAGCGTCGTCCTCTCCTTGCGCGAACAGCCCTTCGTCGAGGCGGCGACCGCCACCGGCACCAGCCTCTCCATGACCATGCTGCGCCACATCCTGCCCAATACCGTGGCGCCGCTCCTGGTCCAGGGAACCTATGTCTGCGCCTCGGCCATGATCACCGAGGCGATCCTCTCCTTCATCGGCGCCGGCACGCCGCCCATCATCCCGAGCTGGGGCAACATCATGTCCGAGGCGCGGTCGATCTTTCAGGTGGGCTGGTACATCGTGGTCTTCCCGTCGGTCTTCCTCTCCATCACCGTGCTCTCGGTGAACCTGCTCGGCGACGGCATGCGCGATGCGCTCGACCCCCGCCTCGCCCGGCGGATGTGAGCATGAGCGGCGCCCCCCTCCTCGAGGTCGAGGACCTCCGCCTGCACTTCTATACGCGCGACGGCGTGGTCCGCGCCGTCGACGGCGTCTCCTATCACGTGAAGGCGGGCGAGACCCTGGCCGTGGTCGGCGAATCGGGCTGCGGCAAGTCGGTCACCGCCCAGTCGATCCTGCGCCTCGTGCCCACCCCGCCGGGGCGCTACGTCTCCGGCGCCATCCGCTTCGAGGGCCGGAACCTGCTCGATCTCGAGATGAGCGAGATGCGGAAGCTCCGCGGCGCCGAGATCTCGATGATCTTCCAGGAACCGATGACCAGCCTGAACCCGGTGCTGACCGTCGGCCATCAGATCGGCGAGACGCTGGTGCTGCACCAGGGTCTCGACAACCGGGCGGCGATGGACCGCGCGGTCGAGATGCTGAAGTTGGTCGGCATCCCCGAGGCCGAACGGCGGGTGAGGGAATACCCCCACCAGCTCTCCGGCGGCATGCGCCAGCGGGTGATGATCGCGATGGCGCTCGCCTGCAACCCGAAGCTCCTGATCGCCGACGAGCCCACCACGGCGCTCGACGTCACCATCCAGGCCCAGATCCTGGATCTCATGCGCGAGCTGAAGTCCCGCGTCGGCGCCGCCATCATCCTCATCACCCACGACCTCGGCGTGGTGGCCGAGATGGCCGAGCGCGTGGTCGTCATGTATGCGGGCCGCAAGGTGGAGGAGGCGTCCGTGGGCGATCTCTTCGCCCGCCCCCGCCATCCCTATACTTTGGGCCTCATGGGCTCGATCCCGCATCTGGGCTCCTCGCTGGAACACGACGCAGCCCCGCGGCTCGCCGAGATCCCCGGCATGGTGCCGAACCTGCGCGAGGCCATCCCCGGCTGCGCCTTCGCCGCCCGCTGCCCCTATGCCACCCCCCGCTGCGCCGCCGAACTGCCGCCGCTCGAGGAACTGGCACCGGGGCACTTCGCCGCCTGTTTCGAGACCGCCCGTGTGATGCGGGAGATCGCCGCGTGAGCGCCGCCCCCCTCCTCGAGGTCAGGGGCCTGAAGAAGCACTACCCCGTGCGCAAGGGCCTGCTCCAGCGCACCGTCGGCCAGGTCTATGCCGTCGACGGCGTCTCCTTCAGCGTCGGCCATGGCGAGACGCTGGGCCTGGTCGGCGAGTCGGGCTGCGGCAAGTCCACCACCGGCAAATCCGTGATCAAGCTGATCGAACCCACCGCCGGCGAGATCAGCGTCGAGGGCCGGCGGATCGAGGGCCTCACCCGGGCCGAGATGCAATCCGTCCGCAGACAGGTGCAGTTCGTCTTCCAGGATCCCTATTCCTCGCTCAACCCGCGCATGTCGGCGGGCGACATCGTGGCCGAGCCGCTGCGCAACTTCGGCGTCGCCGCGAAATCGGAGATGCGCGAGCGCGTCGCCGGCATCTTCGCCAAGGTGGGCCTCAGGGCCGAGCAGATGGCCCGCTTCCCGCACGAATTCTCCGGCGGCCAGCGCCAGCGCATCGGCATCGCCCGCGCGCTCGCCCTCAATCCCGGCCTCATCATCTGCGACGAGCCGGTCTCGGCGCTCGACGTCTCGGTCCAGGCCCAGGTCATCAACCTCCTGATGGACCTGCAGGCCGAGTTCCGCCTCTCCTATCTCTTCATCGCCCATGACTTGGGCGTGGTCGAGCACATCAGCCACCGCGTGGCCGTGATGTATCTGGGCAAGATCGTCGAGATCGCACCGAAGCGGGACATCTTCCGCAGCCCCCAGCATCCCTATACCGAGGCGCTCCTCTCCGCCGTGCCGGTGCCGAACCCGGCGAAGAAGTCGAAGCGCATCATCCTCAAGGGCGACGTGCCCTCGCCGATCAACCCGCCATCGGGCTGCCGCTTCCACACCCGCTGCCCCTATGCGGTCGCCCGCTGCTCGGCCGAGGAACCGGCGATCCGCGAGATCGCCCCCGGCCATCACGTCGCCTGCCATCTCCGATAAGTCGCGAAGCGTGGGGGAGGAATAGGATCGCCCGATGCTCTCCAAAGCCCTTCGCCACACGCCCAATCCCGCGGCCGATCGGAAGACGCCCTATGACGAGGCGATCCTGACGCGGGAAGGCTTCGCCGCCGCCCGCGCCGCCATCACCGCCTGGCCGGGCTATGCGCCGACGCCGCTCGTCGAAATCCCCGATCTCGCCGCCCGCTTCCGCCTCGACCGGCTCTGGGTGAAGGACGAAGGCCGGCGCCTCGGCCTCAAGAGCTTCAAGGCACTGGGCGGCGCCTATGCGGTGCAGCATCTGGTCCAGGCCCATGGCGGCGGCGTCACCGTCGCCTGCGCCACCGACGGCAATCACGGCCGCGCCGTCGCTTGAGGCGCGCAGACCTTCGGCGCCAGGGCCGTCATCTTCATGCCCGAGGCGGTGAGCGAAGGCCGCGCCCAGGCGATCGCCGCCTATGGTGCCGAGGTGCGGCGCGCCCCCGGCACCTATGACGACGTGGTCGCATTCACCGCCGCCGAGGCGGCCAGGAACGGCTGGCACCTGGTGTCCGACACCGCCGCCCCTGGCAGCGACCCGGCCACGCCCACCCGGGTCATGCACGGCTATGGCGTGATGGCGGAAGAGGCGATTGCCCAGATGGAAGGCGCCGTCCCGACCCATGTGATCGCCCAGGCCGGGGTCGGCGCGCTCGCCGCCGCGCTGTCGGCCCGCTTCCGCCTCGAATGGGGCGAGTTGAGCCCGCGCCTCGTCGTGGTCGAACCGGAGACCGCCGATTGCGTCTTCACCACCATCGAGGAAGGCCGGCCCACCAAGGTGGAGGGCGACCTCGAGACCATGATGGGCGGGCTCTCCTGCGGCGAGATCTCCGCCCTCGCCTGGCCGATCCTGAGGTCCGGCGCTCGGGACGCGCTCGCCATCGGCGACGGCTGGGTGCCGGAGGCGATGCGCCTTCTCGCCGCCGCCGATCCGCCCGTGGTGGCCGGCGAAACCGGCTGCGCCGGCATCGCCGGCCTGCTGGCCCTGTCGGAAGCCTCGGTGCTGAAACACAGCCTCGGACTTTCGCCCGATTCTTGCGTGCTGGTGATCAACAGCGAGGGCGATACCGACCCCGCGCTCTACCGTCGCATCATCGAGAGTTGAGGAGATTTTCCCCATGTCGCGCATCGTCACCGTCGCCGCCGCCCAGCTGGGCCCCATTGCGAAGAACGAGAGCCGCCAGGAGGTGGTGGCCCGGCTGATCGCGCTGATGGACCAGGCGGCGAAGGGCGGCGCCGACCTGATCGTCTATCCGGAACTGGCGCTCACCACCTTCTTCCCGCGCTGGTGGATCGAGGACGAGGCCGAGCTCGAAAGCTGGTTCGAGCGCGAGATGCCCTCGCCCGCCACCCAGCCGCTCTTCGACCGGGCGAAGGCGCTCGGCATCGGCTTCTACCTGGGCTATGCCGAGATCGCGCACGAGGAGGGCCGGAAGCGGCATTTCAACACCGCGATCTTGACCGACAAGACCGGCGCCATCATCGGCAAGTACCGCAAGGTGCACCTGCCGGGCCATGCCGAGCACGAACCCTGGCGCGCCTTCCAGCATCTGGAGAAGCGCTATTTCGAAACCGGCAACCTCGGCTTCCCGGTCTTCCGCGGCTTCGGCGGCATCATGGGCATGTGCATCTGCAACGACCGCCGCTGGCCCGAGACCTACCGCGTCATGGGCCTGCAGGGGGTCGAGATGGTGATGGTCGGCTACAACACGCCGGTGCTGAACCCGGCCGCGCCCGAGCAGGACCAGCATGTCGATTTCCACAACCACCTCTCCATGCAGGCCGGCGCCTATCAGAACGGCACCTGGGTGGTGGGCGTCGCCAAGGCCGGCAAGGAGGAAGGCGTCGACCATATCGGCCAGACCTGCATCATCGCGCCCTCGGGCCAGATCGTCGCCCTTTGCGGCTCGCTGGGGGACGAGATCTGCATCGCCCGTTGCGACCTCGACCGCACGGTCACCTACAAGACCACCATCTTCAACTTCGCCGAGCATCGCGAACCGCAGCACTACGGCATGATCGTCGAGCGGAAGGGCGCGCTGCCGCCCCCCGGATAGTTCCGGCGAGCGCTATTGCCTCCGATACCGGGGGCTATAAGGTCGGCCTCGTCGACAGTGCCGGAAGGATGACGCGGGGAATGGGCGTCGAGCTCGATCCGGATTTACGACTGGGGGATACGCGGCTCGGCCGCCTGGTGGACTGGTGGCGCGAGGGCTGCGCCCGCCTCGGCCATCTGCCCGGCCGCCAGCATTTCGACCCGGCCGCCTGGCCGGGGCTGCTTTCGCACATCTATCTGATCGACGTGCTGGAAGCCGGAAGGCGCTATCGCTGGCGCCTGCTCGGCACCGCCGTCACCGAGATGGCGGGGCGCGACGTCACCGGCCGCTTCATGGACGAGCTCTACGATCCCGGCATCTACGCCGATTCCACCAGGAGCTACGATGCCGTGATCGCCACCCGGCAGCCGCTCCGCAGCTTCGGCACCCTCGCCTTCGCCGGGCGCGACTATTCGGGTTTCGAATCGGTCGAGGTGCCGCTCGCCGCCGACGGCCACTGCGTCGACGTGGTGCTGGGCATGGTCTTCGCCACCCGGTCCGGTCCGGCCTGAGGCCGCATGCCCATCCGGCGCGACCCCGCCCTGCGGTTCGAGAGCGAACACTTGAGCCGCCTGCTCGCCTGGTGGCGCGAACGCTGCGGCACGCTCGGCCACCTGCCGGCGCGCCGCGATTTCGATCCCGTCGCGATGAAGGACCTGCTGCCCTACGTCTACATGGTGGATGTGGAGGGCGACGGCTCGGCGGGCGCGCCCCTGCGCTTCCGCTGGCGGCTGATCGGCACAGAACTCACCGCGATGGCCGACCGCAACGCGACCGGCCGGTGGTTTCACGACCTCTATGCGCGCGACATCTATGACGACTTCACCGCCAGCTATGCCGAGGCGGTGCGCAGCCGCCGGCCGATCCGCACCACCGGCACCATGGCCTTCAGCGGCGCCGCCCGCGACTTTCTGCCCTACGAGGCGCTGAAGGTGCCGCTCGCCGGCGACGGCCTGCTGGTCGACCTCCTGATCGGCCTGGTGGCGCCGAAGGGCCTGCCCCCGCCCCGGCCTGAACCATAGGCCATTCGGCCGGGGTTCCCCCGGCGGCGCCCCGCTCTACCCTCCCGCCGGTCCGTCGCCTTGCCGGGTGTAAGCATGAGCGTGGAGCTGGACCCCGACCTGCGGTTCGAGGATGCGCGCCTCGGACGTCTGCTCGCCTGGTGGAAGGGCGAGGTGGAGACGCTCGGCCGCCTGCCCGGCCGCGGGCGCTTCGATCCGCTGGCGATGAAAGCCTTCCTGCCGCAGGTCTACATGGTGGACGTATTGCCCGGGATTCGGCTGCGCTGGCGGCTGATCGGCACCGCCGTCACCGACATGGCGGGCCGCGACTCCACCGGCCGCTTCTTCGACGAGATCTATGCCGGCGCCGCTCTCGACTCCATCGCCGCCAGCTTCCGCGAAGTCGCGCGGACCGCTCGGCCGCTCCGCAGCTTCGGGACCTTCGCCTTCGCCGGCAACGCCCGCAACCATGTCCGCTTCGAGGCGATGGAGGTGCCGCTCTCCGCCGCCGGCTACACTGTCGACCTGGTGCTGGGCATCGGCGTTTCCGTCCCGGTGGCGCCGGCGGCCTGACACGCTCCCTGCCCGCAGCGCAACGACAAGCCGGAGGAAATCGCCATGCCCCTCGTCGCCCCCCTGCCGGAGGACCACGATCCCGGCCTCCTCGACCTGATCCAGTTCTTCCGCGGGCCGCTCGGCGTGGTGCCGAACAGCGTGCTCACCATGCAGCGCCGCCCGAAGATCGCCCGCGCCTTCACCGAGTTGAACAAGGCGGTGATGGAATGCGCCGGTAAGGTGACGGCCGAGCAGAAGCGCCTGATCGGCTATGTCGCGTCGCATGCCGCCGGCTGCCGCTACTGCGAGGCGCATACCATCCTGGGCGCGGAGCGCTTCGGCGCCAGCCCGGAACGGCTCGCCGGCGTCTGGGAATACCAGTCGAGCCCGCATTTCACCGATGCCGAGCGCGCGGCCTTCGACTTCGCCCTCGCCGCCGCCTGCGTCCCGAACGCGGTGACGCCGGAAATCCAGGCCAATCTGCGCGCGCACTGGACCGACGACGAGATCGTCGAGATCGTCGGCGTGGTCGCCATGTTCGGCTTCCTCAATCGCTGGAACGATTCCATGGCGACCACGCTGGAGGATATCGGCATCGATGCCGCCGGCCGCAACCTCGGCCATACCGGCTGGACGGCCGGGAAGCACGGGACGTAGCGCTCCCCGGACCGCCGCTTCAGTTCGGCGTTCGCCCCGTCCGCTCGCGCTGGGCGGCATAGGCGGCGATCTCGCTGCCCAGCGCCTCGTCGGCGGCGCGGTAGCGTGCCGCGTCCTTGCGCATTTCGGCCTTCGCCCGGTCGGTCGCCGCGACCAGCCGATCGAAGATGCCGCGCGCCTGCTCGTAGGGCGGCTCCACCCCGCGCAGCCGCAATTCGGCGTCATAGGCATCGAACCGGTCGTAGGCCGCCTCGCTGCCGACGCTCTCCGGCAGCCCGGCGAAGCTCGCCAGCCATCCCTCGGTCACGGCCTCGAGGCTGGCATCCCGGTGTACCCGCCCGCGCGACAGGTACAGTTCCGTCTTCCGGGTATCGAGATCGGCCAGATAGCCCAGCAGCAGTTCCTCGTCCGGCTCCGCCTTGCCGGCCGGGGTGTCGGCGGAAATCGCCTGATCGGAATTGGAAGGGTTCATGGACATGTGCCTCCAATAGTCAATGAATGCGCATATCATACCATAAGAACATTAATAGAACAACACGATTCGCGCGCCCTGCGAGCTCATCCCGGCTCAGGCGCCGCCCGCCTCCTTTCCCCACAGGGTTTCCAGCCTGCTGTCGCGGCCGCAGCGGGAACGGTAGTAGCGATAGCGCACCGGATTCTTCTTGTAGTAATCCTGGTGATAGTCCTCGGCCGGCCAGAAGGGCGCCGCCTCCAGGATCGGCGTCACGATCGGCTTCTTCAGCCGGCCGGAGGCGGCGAGCGCCGCCTTCGAGGCTTCCGCCGCCGCCCGCTGCCCGGCGTCGAGGGCGAAGATCGCGGTGCGATAGCTCTCGCCGCGGTCGCAGAACTGCCCGCCGCCGTCGACCGGGTCGACATTGCGCCAGAACACGTCGAGCAGCTTCTGATAGCTGACCCGCGCCGGGTCGTAGAGCACGCGGATCGCCTCGTAATGCCCGGTGTCCCTCGACGTCACCTGTTCGTAGGTCGGCCGCTCCAGCTTGCCGCCGCTATAGCCCGAGGTGGTGGCGAGCACGCCCTCCAGCTTGTCGTAAGGCGGCTCCATGCACCAGAAGCAGCCGCCGGCGAAGATCGCCACCGCCTGGCCCGGTCCCGGCGGCGGGGCCGCCCTGCCGAAGACGGGTTCGGCGGGGGCGGCGGCGGCGGCCGGCGCCTGTCCCTGTGCCGTGGCGGAGCGCGAGAGGCCGGCCCAGGCGGCGAGCGCGGCCGCGCCCGCCAGCAGGCCCCGGCGATGCGGCGTCGTCATGCGCCCTCCGCCGGGTTGAAGGTCATGGCGACGCCGTTCATGCAATAGCGCAGGCCGGTCGGCCTCGGCCCGTCTTCGAACACATGGCCGAGATGCCCGCCGCAGCGCGCGCAATGCACCTCGGTGCGCACCATCAGCAGGAACTTGCGGTCGACCGATGTCGCCACCGCGCCGGGGATGGGGGCGAAGAAACTCGGCCAGCCGGTACCGGAATCGAACTTGGTTTCCGAATCGAAGAGCGGCGCGGCGCAACCGGCACAGGCGAAGATGCCGCGCCGCTTCTCCTTGTCGAGCGGGCTGGAGCCGGCCCATTCGGTGCCATGCCCGCGCAGCACATCGTATTGGGCGGGGGTCAGGATGCGCCGCCATTCGGCGTCCGGCTTCTGCACCGGAAAGGTCTTCTCGGCCGCGGCGCTGGTCGATCCGAACAGGCTCATCTTGATTCCTCCGGCCAGGGCGGCCACGCCCGCCGCCCGTTTCATGAAGGTGCGGCGTGGAAGCCACGGGGGCAAGCTCTGGTGTTCATGCATGAACAGGGCGTCCTGGGTGGAGCGGGGCTGGGCTTCATCTTGGTCCGAGGCCAGCCGCAGGCAAGGGGGATCAGCGGAAATATTTGCTTTAAACGCTCTAAATTTCTTCCAATCGCGCCAGCTTTGGATTATTATTGCGCGACGCTCAATGCGAAGGCCGGGATGACGAGCGATACCGCATTCATTGACCGGCGCGGCGGCGCCGAGCCTCAACTCCATACTCTTCTCCATGGATCCACCATTGGCGGACAGATTTGTCCGGACAGTCATGTATGGATGCCACGCCGCCCTTGCCCGGGAGGAGACCGATCCGAAAAGCGCTGGCTTCACCTGGCGCATACAGGTCCGGTACCGGCGCAGCCGGGTAGCGCACGGGCCCGAATTGGCTCGAATTGGCTCGAATTGGCTGACTTTAGCGGGCAGCAGCAGCGTCCGGAATCAGGAAAAGTATATAATATCAACTACTTACAGGACAGCCGACCTGCTCCCCGCCTGCCGGCGGCGTCGCCCCCGCGCGGCGGGACCACTCCCTCCTGGGAATTGCACGGCGGCCGGATCTGGCCGGGCGCCGACGAAGCGGACAAATTTGTCCGCCAACCGCCGTTCGCGCTTCGGCGCCGATCTGCCCTATCCTGTCGCCGAGACGATTGATGCTTCGAGGGAGTGGGACGGGTGAGCCTCACGGTTGCGATCCAGATGGACCCGATGGAGACCGTCAATATCGACGGCGATTCGACCTTCGTGCTGGCGCTGGAGGCGCAGGCGCGGGGCTACGCGCTCTATCACTACCTTCCGCGCGAGTTGTCGATGCGCGACGGCAGGGTCACCGCCCGGGCCCGGCCGCTCGCCGTGCGGCGCGAACGCGGCAACCACTTCAGCTTCGGGTCCGAGGAAACCATCGAACTCCAGAAGATGGATGTCGTCCTGCTCCGCCAGGACCCGCCTTTCGACATGGCCTATATCACCACCACCCATCTCCTCGAGATGGTGGCGGACAAGGCGCTGGTGGTGAACGACCCGGTGAGCGTGCGGAATGCCCCGGAGAAGCTCTTCGTCACCCATTTCCCGCATCTGATGCCGCCCACCCTGGTCTCCGCCGATCCGCTGGCGATCCGCGAATTCCGCCTCGAGCACAAGGACATCATCCTGAAGCCGCTCTACGGCAACGGCGGCGCCGGCGTGTTCCACGTGAAGCCCGACGACGAGAACCTGAACGCGCTGCTCGAGATGTTCACCCAGGCCTCGCGCGAGCCGATCGTGATCCAGCGCTACATGCCCGCGGTGCGCGAGGGCGACAAGCGCGTCATCCTGATCGACGGCGAGGTGGCGGGCGCCGTCAACCGCGTGCCGGCGGCGGGCGAGGCACGCTCGAACATGCATGTCGGCGGCCGGCCGGTGAAGTCGCCCTTGTCCAAGCGCGACCGCGAGATCTGCGAGGCGATCGGGCCGGAGCTGAAGCGCCGCGGCCTCGTCTTCGTCGGCATCGACGTGATCGGCGACGTGATGACCGAGATCAACGTGACATCGCCCACCGGCATCCAGGAGATCAACCGCTTCGACGGCGTGAAACTGGAAGCCGGCATCTGGGACGCGATCGAACGCCGCCTGCAGGCCCGGCGAACCAAGAGCGCGTAAGTGACGGAGGGGGCAGCATTTCCACCTTCTCGCTTGGGGAGAAGGAGTGTGAGGGACGCCGCCGAGATGGACCCCGCCGCGCTCCTCGAAGCCTTGCGCTTCCAGGTCGAGGCCGGGGCCGATGTGGCGCTGGAATGGGAGCCGGTGGATCGCTTCACCGCGCCGCCGCCCGCGGCGATCGCCGAAGCCCCGCCACCGCCCGCGCCGCGCCTCGTCGGCGGCACCGCGGCGCCGCTCCGCCCGCCCGTGATCGCCGCCGCCCAGGCCCTTGCCCCGGCGGGATCGGCCGCGGCCGGGGCGGTCGCGCGCGCCGCCGCCTGCGCATCGATCGAGGCGCTGCGCGCCGCCGTCGAAGCCTTCGACGGCTGCCCGCTGAAGGATACGGCGAGCCGCACCGTCTTCGCCGACGGCACGCCGGGCGCGCCGCTCCTGGTGCTGGGCGAGGCGCCGGGGCGGGAGGAGGATCGCCAGGGGCTGCCCTTCGTCGGCGAGAGCGGCCAGCTCCTCGACCGCATGCTGGCGGCGATCGGCCGCGACCGCGGATCGGCCTTCATCTCCAACATCGTCTACTGGCGTCCGCCGGGGAACCGCACGCCTTCGCAGGAAGAGATCATGGCCTGCCTGCCCTTCGCGCGGCGGCTGATCGAACTGTCGCGCCCGCTCGTCATCCTCGCGGTCGGCAACATCGCGGTGCAGACGCTGCTCGGCCGTCCCGAGGGCATCACGCGGCTCAGGGGGAAGTGGTTCGACTACGAGGCCGGCGAGGTCTCGGTGCCGCTGATGCCCTCCTTCCACCCGGCCTATCTGCTGCGCCAGCCGGGGCTGAAGCGCGAGTCCTGGCGCGACCTGATGGCCCTTCGGGAGCGACTCGAATCGCGGCTGCGCGGGGCCGCGGAGGGTTGATTCTCGTCTTTGCGTTAACCCTACCCATTCTTGTCTTCAACAGTTAAATCGTTCATATTTTCTTTACTATATAATACTCAGAATGTGATTGACGACACTATTTTCAATATACAGTACAGTATTCACGGAATGGGGCATTGCCCGACTTGGGGATATTGAGAGAAAGTCGGGCTAAGTCGTTGTTTTCTGGGGGATCGACTGAATTATCCACAGGAAATGTCATAGGTCGAAAGCGTTTTTGCTTGCCCTGGGTTTCGTTAATGAACTACCAAACCTGCCATGAGACGGGAAGAGACACGACCGGCCTTGCCGGCACGCCTGCTTCACGCCCTGGCCATCGGGTGTGCCCTCGTTATGGGCGCCCCGGTCGCGAAGGCGGCCTCGGAGTTTACGGGGCAGCAGTTGCACGCACCGGCCCTGCCGGCGCCCTGGGTCGACAACGGGCCTGTCCTCTCGGACGCCGATCAGGACCGCTACCGGCGGATCTTCGCCGCCCAGGCGAAGGGCCGCTTCACCGAAGCCGACGAGATCAGCTGGGACCTGTCGAACCGCCTGCTCATGGGCCATGTGCAGGCCCAGCGCTTCCTGCACGACCGCTACATCTCCAAGTACGGCGAACTGGCGCAGTGGCTGGAGGACAACGGCGATCACGTGAACGCCGACAAGATCCACCGTCTCGCCATGGCGAAGCTGCCCCGGGGCGCGAAGCCCCCCGCCGTCCCGCCGGGTCCGGGCCTGCCGGAAGAGCTGCGCGGCAGCGGCGACGTGGTGAGCGAGAAGGTCCGGCGCGTCGCCTCGGGCGACTTCAAGGGCGGCATCCAGGCCTGGCGCGCCGGCCGGTTCGATCAGGCGCGCAAGCGCTTCGAGCATCTGGCGACGCTGCCGGGCGCATCGGGCGAGGACGTCGCCGCCGGCGCGCTCTGGGCCGCGCGGGCCTATCTGCGTCTCGGCAAGCCCGAGCAGGTGAACGACTTCCTCACCCGCGCCGCCTCCTATCCCCACACCTTCCACGGCCTGATCGCCCAGCGTCAGCTGGGACAGGACATCGACCTGCGCTGGGAAGTGGAGAACGACCGCTTCCCCGCCTTCGATCGCCTGCTCGGCCTCGCCGGCGTCCGTCGGGCCATCGCCTTGGCCGAGGTGGACGAGCGCGAACTGGCCCTGGCCGAGATGCGGGCGCTGCACCGCCAGGCCAGCCCCGCGACCGCCACGCTGCTGCTGGATGTGGCGGCGCGCATCGATGCTCCCGCGGAAGTGATGCGCCTGGGCGAGGAGACGCTGCAGCGCTATGCCGCCAGGGCCGATGTCGCGCTCTACCCGCTGCCGCGCTGGCAGCCGGTCGGGGGGTTTCTGGTCGATCGGGCCCTGATCTTCGCCATGATGCGCCAGGAATCGCGCTTCCAGACGCGGGCGCTGTCGCATGCCCGCGCCCGCGGCCTGATGCAGCTGATGCCCAATACCGCCGCCTTCATGGCCCGCGACCCGGCGATGGGCCAGCCGGTACGCGGCAGGATCGACGATCCGGCGGTGAACATGGAGCTCGGCCAGCGCTATGTGCTGCACCTCTTGGAAAGCGACGGCGTCCGCGGCAGCCTGGTGCACCTGCTCGCCGCCTACAACGCCGGCCCCGGCAACCTCAAGAACTGGCGCGACAGCTTGAAGATCGAGGACGACCCTCTCCTCTTCATCGCCTCGATCCCCTTCGACGAGACCCGTACCTTCGTCGAGCGCGTGCTGGCCGGCTATTGGATCTATGCCCACCGGCTGGGGCGCGACCTGCGCAGCCTGGACGAGCTTGCAGGTGGCAAGTGGCCGCTCTACGTAGACGATGCGACCGCTTCCGTCCGCGAGAGGTCCCTCGACTATGCCTCGGATTGACGAGACCAGACCCTTCATCCCGGTCAACATCGCCGTCCTCACCGTCTCCGACACCCGGACGGAAGCCGATGACCGTTCGGGCAACACCCTGGTCGAACTCCTCACCGCCGCCGGCCACGTGCTCGCCGCGCGGCGCATCGTCACCGACGACGTGGAGAGGATCCAGGCCGTGGTGCGGGGCTACATCGACGACCCCGGCGTGGACGTGGTGATCGCGACGGGGGGCACCGGCGTCACCGGACGCGACGTGACGCCGGAGGCTTTCGAGGCGCTCTACGAGAAATCGATCCCGGGCTTCGGCGAACTGTTCCGCTGGCTCAGCTACCAGAAGATCGGCACCTCCACCGTTCAGTCGCGCTGCACGGCGGGTGTCGCCAAGGGCACCTATCTCTTCGCGCTGCCGGGTTCGCCCTCGGCCTGCCGCGACGGCTGGGAGGGCATCCTCGCCACCCAGCTCGACTACCGTTACCTGCCCTGCAACTTCGTCGAACTCTTCCCCCGGCTGCGGGAGCACGAGCGCCGCAAGGCCGGCTGAATTGTTCTTGAAATGTTCTGATTTCAGGTTCATATTCCGTTCCCATGAAGGAACGGCCGGCGTCCCCATTCGACCACTCTGACTTCGTTCATCCCGAGGCACGCCGCGGCCGCGGCACGGTGAGCAACGCCGCCGGCCGCTACGAAAGCGAGGAGCGCCTCGCCACCGACGACGGCTGGGGCGGCATCGACGACGAGCCGCCGCCGCTGCGCACCACCGTCGGCATCGACGCTTCGCGCAGCATCATCACCCGCAACCAGTCGCCCGACATCGCCTTCGACCGCTCGATCAATCCCTATCGCGGCTGCGAGCACGGCTGCGTCTACTGCTTCGCCCGCCCCACCCATGCCTATCTCGGCCTGTCCCCCGGCCTCGACTTCGAGAGCAAGCTGTTCATGAAGCCGGATGCGCCGGCGCTGCTCGACAAGGAACTGCGGGCGAAGAGCTACAAGCCCCGGGTCATCGCCATCGGCACCAACACCGATCCCTACCAGCCGATCGAGCGCGAAAAGAAGCTGATGCGCCGCATCCTCGAGGTGCTCTCGGCCTTCAACCATCCGGTCGGCATCACCACCAAGGGCGCGCTGATCACCCGGGACATCGACATCCTGGCACCGATGGCAAGGAAGGGACTGGCCAAGGTCTTCGTCTCGGTCACCACCCTCGATCGCGAACTGGCCCGCGCCATGGAACCGCGCGCGGCGACCCCGCCCCGGCGGCTGGAGGCGATCCGCGAACTGACCAGGGCGGGCATTCCCGTGGGCCTTCTCTTCGCGCCGGCGATCCCCGGCCTCAACGACCACGAGATGGAACGCGTGCTGGAGGCCGGTGCCGAGGCTGGGGCGACCGAGGCGGGGTATGTGCTGCTGCGCCTGCCGCTCGAGATCAAGGACCTGTTCAAGGAATGGCTGGCCGAGCGCTATCCGAACAAGGCCGAGAAGGTGATCTCGCTGATCCGCCAGACCCGGGGCGGGCTCGACTACGTGGCCGGCTTCGGCGCCCGGCAGATCGGCACCGGCCCTATCGCGGCCCTGATCGGCAGCCGCTTCGAGACGGCCTGCAAGAAGCTCGGCCTGAACGAGAAGCGGCTCCAGGTGGACGCCTCGCAGTTCAGCATCCCGCCGCCTGTGACTGGCCAGCTCGCCCTGTTCTGAGGGGTCCGGCTACTGGCCGAGGCTTGTCCTGGCGGTGCTTCACGCAACCGTTATGCTGCGGCGATGACCCTGTCGATACGCCTCAAGATCCTGGCCCTGTCGGTGGCGCTCCTCGCCATCCTGTGTTCGGCGATGCTCGTCGCCCTCCGGCTGCAGGAAGCCGTGCACGAGGAGATCGCCGCCATCACCGAGTATCACGTGCCGCTGGGCGCGCTGATCGCCGAGATCGATGTGCAGACCTTCGAATACGAGCTGAACCTGCACCGCCTCCTCGCTCTCGATGCCCCGACGCCCTCGGCGCTCGCTTCCGCCGAAAAGACGGAGCGGCAGCTGATCGAGAGCATCACCAAGTATTTCGAGCAGGTGGAGGATCTGATCGGCAGGGGCGTGGCCGACGTGCGCAACGACATCGCCGACCGGCTGACCCTCTCCAGGATGCGCGGCATGGTCTCGCTGCTGCGGCGCGAAGTCGTGCCGTTCGAGGAACTCGGCCTCGAGGTGCTGGAGGCGCAAAGGCGCGGCGCGCAGGCGGAAGCGCGCGCCCTGATGCTTCGCTTCGAGCGGCATGCCGGTGTCTTCGGACCCGACCTCGCCATGATCCGTCATGAGATCGAGCAATTGACCGTCGCCTCGACCACCGAGACCCTGGAGCACCAGAGCCGGGCCGAGCACTTCGGCCTGTTCGTCTTCGTCGGCGCCGCAGCACTGGGTCTCGGGTTTGCCAGCCTCATCGCCGGGCGCCTCGTCGGCGGCCTGCGCCGGCTGGTCCTCGGCGCCCAGGCGGTGGAGAGCGGCATGCTGTCCGAGCCCCTCCCGGTCACCACCACCGACGAGATCGGGCAGCTGACCCGCGCCTTCAACCACATGGTCGTCGAGCTGCGGACCAAGGAGAAGATCCGCGAGACCTTCGGCAAGTATGTCGACCCCAAGATCGTCGCCAATCTGATCGCGAATTCGGGCGATACCATCGATGCCGCCGAACGCCGTGTCGTCACCGTCTTCTTTTCCGACATCAAGGGCTTCAGCAGCATCAGCGAGCAGCTCACCGCCGGCGTCATCGCGACTTTCCTGAACCGCTGGTTCACGCTTGCGACCGATGCCATCCGCGCGCGCAACGGCGTGGTCGACAAGTATATCGGCGATGCGGTCATGGCCTTCTGGGCCTCGCCCTTCTCGCCGGGTGACGCGCATGCCGCCGATGCCTGCCTCGCGACACTGGACCAGCAGGACGCGGTCGATACGCTCCGCGCCGACCTGCCCAACCTCCTCGGCCTGCGCCGGAACGTGCCCGACCTCATGGTGCGGATGGGCCTCGCCACCGGCGAAGTGGTAATCGGCACCATCGGCTCGCCCACCGCGCGCAGCTTCACCGTGATCGGGGACATCGTGAACCTCGCCTCCCGGCTCGAAGGCATCAACAAGGTCTACGGCACCCGCATCATCGTGGCCGAGGATACGTGGCGCCTCGCCCAGTCGGTGATCGAGGGGCGCGAGCTCGACCTCATCACCGTCGCCGGCAAGACCGAGACCGTGCGCATCTTCGAGATCCTCGGTCGCGCCGGCGCTCTCGGTCCCGAGCAGGAGCAGGCGCGCGAGCACTTCGCCACCGCCCTCGCCTGCTATCGCGCACAGGACTGGGGCGGCGCCGAGAGCGCCTTCCGCGCCTGCCTCGCGCTCGTCCCCGGCGACGGGCCGTCCCTTCTCTTCATCGACCGCATCGCCAAGCTGCGGGCCAATCCCCCCCCGCCGGATTGGGACGGCGTGTGGCGCCTGTCGGAAAAGTAGTGCCTTCGCCCAAAGCTTGCCGCAATCGCCGGCCTAGCATCGCCACCTTGCCCCGGGAGATGCCTCGATGACCGCCCTGCCGCTGATCCGCCTCGCCCTGCCGCTGGGATTGTTCGTCCTCACCGCCACGAGCGCGGCGGCGGCCGAACTCGCCCTGAAGCGGGTGATGCTCTCCTCCGGCGGCGTCGGCTACTTCGAATACGAAGCCCGCGTCGAGGGGCCGGAAACCCTCGATCTCACCGTGCGGCGCGACCAGGTCGACGACGTCCTGAAGAGCGTCGTGATCTACGACGACAAGGGCGGCGTCGGCGACATCGCGCTGCCCGGCGAAGATCCGCTCCGCGACGTCTTCCGCGAACTGCCCTTCGATCAGGCGTCGCTGCAAGACCCCGCCCGTCTGTACAACGCGCTGCGCGGGGCCGAGATCGAGATCGGCGGCGCGACTGCCATCCGGGGCCGCATCATCGGCGTCGCCGAGGAGGGTGGCGAGCCACCGCTGCAAGGCAGGATCCCGCGCCATCATCGCCTGTCCGTCTCGACGCCGGAGGGCATCCGCTCCGTGCTCCTGCACGAGGCTGGCCCGATTTCCTTCACCGATCCCAGGCTCAAGTCCCAGGTCGAACAGGCCCTGGCCGCCCTGGTGCAGAACCGCGCCCGCGAGCGGCGCACGCTCACCGTCCGCACCTTCGGCGAAGGAGCCCGCACGCTCCGTGTCGCCTACGTGGTCGAGGCGCCCTTGTGGAAGGCCTCCTATCGCCTGACGATCGGCGGCGGCACCACCGCCGACCTGCAGGGCTGGGCGGTGCTGGAAAACCGATCCGGCGAGGACTGGAAGGATGTCGAACTGACGCTGGTCACCGGCAACCCAGTCACCTTCCGCCAGGCGCTCTACACCGCCTACTACGTCAACCGGCCGGAAGTGCCGGTCGAGGTGCTGGGCCGCGTGCTGCCGCGTCCTGATTCCGGCACCGTCGGAGCGCAGAGCATCGCCCGAGCCACGGGGACGTTGTCCGCTCCACCGCCTCCGCCCGCCGCCGCACCCATGGCCTCCCGCGCCATGGCATATGAGAAATCGGAGCCTCCCAAGCGCGCCGCCGATATCCTGGCGGCCGAATCGCAGGAGGCGACGACGCAGGCGAGCTACACCATCCCCAAGCCCGCGAGCGTGGCGAACGGCCACAGCCTGCTGGTACCCCTGGTTGCCCGCACGGTACCGGCAGAGCAGGTCGCGCTCTATCAGCGCCAGCCGCCGCGGCATCCCCTGGCGGCCATCCGCATCACCAACGACAGCGGCGTTTCGCTGCCGCCCGGCGTGCTGACCCTCTATGAGCGTGGGACCAGCGGCAAAGCGGGCTTCGTCGGCGATGCGCGTCTCGCGCCGCTGCCGGCGGGGGAGAAGCGCCTCCTGTCCTATGCCGTCGACCAGAAGACCCGCGTGGATAGAAGGGAGGAGGAGACGACGATGCTCTCCCGGGCCCGCCTGTCCGAAGGGCTCTTGCGTTCCTCGCTGGTCCAGCGCCGCGAGACGACCTACGACGTCGCGGGCAGCGAGGCGCGCCGGGTACTGATCGACCATCCCGAGGCGCCGGGCTTCGATCTGGTCGAGCCGAAGGGAACGGTCGAGAAGGGCGAGTTCGGCTATCGCCTGCCGCTCCTCCTGGAAGCGGGCAAGACCGCCCGCCTCGTCGTGGTCGAAGAGCAGACGCTGAGCGAAGAAGCTGCCCTGATCGGCATGCCGCGCGAGGTTTTCGCCCAGTACGCAGCCAATGGCAGGCTGCCCGAGGCCCAGCGCAAGGCCTTTGCGAGGCTGGCGGAACTCGCCGCCGCGCGCGGCGCCGCGGGCGAGAGCGCGGCCCGCCTCGTCAACAAGCGCAAGGAGATCGAGGCCGAGCAGGGCCGCGTGCGGTCCAACCTCGGCGCCGTGCCCGCGAACAGCGACGTTCACCGCCGCTACCTCGGCCTCCTGAACGAGCAGGAAGACAGGCTCGGCAGGCTGGACATCGAACTCGCCAAGGCGCGCGATGCGGAAGCCTCGGCCGCCCAGGCCCTTGCCGACTACATTCGCGGTCTCGATCTCTGACGATCGCGTGAGGCCCGTACCGGGCGACCAGGTTTCGATATAGTATCCGGTGCAGTTTCTTCCCGACTGGAGGCCGTGCATGGACCGCAGGATATTCGTAGGGCTTGGTGTCGCCGCCGTCGTGGGCGCATCGACCCTGTCGTATCAGACCGCCTTCGCCGTCAGCGCCACCGCCGAACCGGGCGCCATGGCGCCGGACTTCACCGCCATGGGCATCGACGGCAAGACCTACAAGCTGTCCGATTTCCGCGGCAAGACGGTGGTCCTGGAATGGACCAATCACGACTGCCCGTTCGTGCGCAAGCACTACGAGAGCGGCAATATGCAGTCCCTGCAGAAGGAAGCCACCGGGGCGGGCGTGGTCTGGCTCACGATCTCCTCCTCCGCCCAAGGCGACCAGGGCCATGTGACGCCCGCCAGCGCCAAGGAACTGACGGTCAAGCGGAATGCCGCGCCGAGCGCCTTCCTGCTCGATCCCAAGGGCGAGATCGGACGGACCTACAACGCCAAGGTGACGCCGCACATGTACGTCGTCGACAAGACCGGCATGCTCGCCTATGCCGGCGCCATCGACGACAAGCCGACCGCGAACAAGGCGGACGTGCCGACGGCACGCAACTACGTGCGCGACGCGCTCGGCGCCGTCGCCGCGGGCAAGGCGCCGGCCAACGCCTCCACCCGCGCCTATGGCTGCACCATCAAGTATTCGAGCTGATCCCGACCGGAGGCATCGCCATAGGGAGCCGCCGCCGCTAGCCTGACGGCGGCTCCCCTCCCGGATCAATCGATGCCCTTCTTCCGCCTCTATGCCCGCGTGCTCGGCCTGCTCGCCGCCGAGCGCAACCTCGCGATCACGCTCGCCCTCGCCAATGTGGCTCTGGCGGGCCTGCAATTCCTGGAACCGGTGCTGTTCGGCCGGGTCATCGACGTCCTGTCGCGGAGCGGCACCGACGCGGAGGCGATCTGGCGCGACAGCCTTCCCCTCCTCGGCATCTGGGCCGTGGTCGGCGTCGGCGGCATCGTCGCCAACATCCTGGTCGCGCTGCATGCCGACCGGCTGTCGCACCGCCGCCGCCTCGCCGCCATGGCCCGCTACTTCGAGCATGTGCTGGCGCTGCCCGCCGCCTTCCATGTGGAGACCCATTCGGGGACCCTGATCAAGGTGATGCTGGGCGGCGCCGACAGCCTGTTCGGCCTCTGGCTCGCCTTCCTGCGCGAGCACCTGTCGACCTTCGTGGCGCTGATCCTGCTGGTGCCGCTGTCACTCTGGCTGAACTGGCGGCTCGCCATCCTGCTGATCGTGCTGGCCTGCATCTTCGCGGTGCTGGCGACGCTCGTCATCGGCCGCACCCAGCGCTCGCAGGAGGCGGTGAACGCCTATCACTCCGAACTCGCCGGGCGAGCGGGCGACGCGCTCGGCAACGTCATGCTGATCCAGTCCTACGTGCGCCTGGCGCTGGAGGCCAAGCAGCTCGCCGACCTGATGGGCCGGCTGCTGCAGGCACAGTTCCCGGTGCTGAACTGGTGGGCGCTGGTGACGGTGCTGACGCGCGCTTCCTCCACCATCACCGTGATCCTGATCTTCGTGCTCGGCGCCTGGCTCCGCACGAAAGACCTCGCCACCGTCGGCGAGATCGTCAGCTTCATGGGCTTCGCCACCATGCTGATCGGCCGGCTGGAACAGGCGATGGGCTTCGTCTCCAGCATGTTCATGGAGGCGGCGGGCCTCGCGGAGTACTTCCGTATCCTGGATCGGAAGTCGCTGGTGAACGAGAAGCCCGACGCCCGCCCGCTGGAGGCGGTGCAGGGCGCCGTCGCCTTCGAGCATGTGAGCTTCGCCTACGAACCCTCGCGGACGGCCGTCGCCGACCTCACCTTCGCCGCCCCGGCCGGCAGCACGGTGGCGTTGGTGGGATCGACCGGCGCCGGCAAGAGCACGGCCATGGGCCTGCTCCACCGGCTGTGGGACCCGACCGAGGGCCGCATCAGCATCGACGGTCAGGACGTCCGCGACTTCACCCTGGATTCGCTCAGGCGGCACATCGGCGTCGTCTTCCAGGAGAGCGCCCTCTTCAACCGCTCGATCGCCGACAACCTGCGCGTCGGCAAGCCGGACGCGACGCAAGCCGAGCTGGAGGCGGCGGCGACGCTGGCCGAGGCGCACGAGTTCATCCTGCGCCAGCCCAAGGGCTATGACACCATGGTGGGCGAGCGCGGCGCGACCCTCTCCGGTGGCGAGCGCCAGCGCCTCGCCATCGCGCGCGCCCTCCTGAAGAACCCGCCGATCCTGATCCTGGACGAGGCGACCAGCGCGCTCGACACCGTCACCGAAGCGAAAGTGCAGCAGGCGCTGAGGGCGCTGATGAAGGGCCGCACCACCTTCGTCATCGCGCATCGCCTGTCGACCATCCGCGAGGCCGACCAGATCCTGGTCATGGAACGCGGCCGCGTGGTCGAGAAGGGCAGCTTCGAGACGCTGATCCACGGCGACGGCGCCTTCGCCCGCCTGGTCTCGGTGCAGGGCGGCCTCGCCGGCCACCCTCCGCCGCGCGAAGGCTCCCCTGCTCTGTAGAATCAGCAACTTTTCGGTCACACGATACCCGCTAGAGTTGCGGCCATGAGATTTTTCAGATGGGTCGCCGGGGCTGCCGGCGTCGTATTCTTCTTGCTGGCCCTCGCCATTGCGCCGAGCGCCTATCAGCTTGGCCGGGTCCTCGACAAGATCGACCTGGGGCAGCCGCAGCGTCTCACCATCCGTGAGATCAGCCGTGACGCGCCGAAGGCTGGGCAGACGCAATTGGGACTGAGTCTGCCGGGTGAATATCGCGCCCATCGGATGACGTTCCCCAGCGAGGATGTCGCCGGGCTGTATCTGGGCGATCCGATCACCGTCTACGTGACGATGCTGGCGGACCCCTCGGTGGTGACGGCGGCGTACTACGAGCGTGTCGGACCGGTCTGGCGCATCGCCGGCATCCCCCTCGCCGTTCCCGCGCTTTTCAAGGCCGCCGGCTTCGGCGCCCTCGCGACCCTGTTGATCCTCTTCAATCGTTGGGGCGGAGCCAGCCTGCCGCAAGAAATGCCGCCGGCCCCGCGCCTCGCCCACCCAGTCCCCCTCCGCGTGGAGGCCGCTCTCGGCGAGCAACACTACCGCCCGCGTCTGATCGGCCTCGCGCTTCTCGGCCATACCTTCGTGATCGGCATGCTGCTCGCGTATCTCGGCTTGCTCGCGGGCGTGATCCTGCTGGCCGTCCGCGTGCCGGGCGCAGCAGTCGCGGTGAAGTACTTGATCCTGCCGGTGGTGGTGGCGGGGTGGGCAATCCTGCGGGCGCTGTGGATCAAGCTCGAACCGCCGGAAGGGGTGCGGGTTAGCCGGGACATGGCTCCCGCCCTGTTCGCCACCATCGACCGGTTGCGCAACGCGGCGCGGGCGCCGCGGCCCCATCGGGTGTTGCTGACCGGGAGCTTCAACGCATCGATAACGCAACAACCGCGGCTCGGCCTCCTTGGTTGGCATCGCAACTACCTGTGCCTGGGGCTGCCGTTGTTGCAGGCGCTGTCGCCGCAGCAGGTCGAGGCGGTGCTGGCTCATGAACTGGCCCACTTGGCGCGCGGGCACGGGCGGTTCGGCAACTGGATCTACCGGGTGCGCGAAACGTGGCTGAGGATCGCCCAGAGATTGGATACCGGCGCCGATTGGAGCCTCGTCCCCTTTCGTCGCTTCCTCGACTGGTATGCACCCCGCTTCCACGCCTATTCCTTCGCGCATGCCCGGGCGCAGGAATACGAGGCTGATCGACTGTCGGCCCGGCTGACGGCACCCGATGCAGCTGCCGGCGCGCTGATCGCCATCACCGTCCTCGGCCGCCATGCCGACGAGGCCTACTGGCCACCGATCTTCGAGCAGGCGCAGCACCTGCCGAAGCCTGAAGTAGCCCCCTTTGCCGCGCTGGCGGGCTTCTTCGCTACCCCGCCGAGCGCCGACAGCGCCCAACGATTCATCGACGAGCGGCTGGCGGCGGCTCCGGACACCTACGACACCCATCCGACGCTGCAGGAGCGCCTGGCTGCACTCGGCCAGACGGCGCGGCTGCCCGAACGAAGCGGGCCGTCGGCCGCCGAGGTGCTGCTCGGGCCGGCGCAGGCCGAACTGGCAGCAGCCCTAGATCGGAATTGGCGCGCACAGATCGGCGACTGGTGGAACACCCGCCACGCCGAGATAGGGGCGGCGGAGGCCCGCCTCGGTGAACTCGCAGTTCTGGAGGGTGAACGCCCGCTCACTCTCGACGAGTTGGACGAATCCGCGTTGCTGACCATGCGCTGGCGGGACGCCGATGCCGCCATCGCGCGGTATCGGGCCTGGCTCGATCGCGCGCCCGCAACGGCCAATGCACTCTACGGTCTGGGCCGGCTGTTGCTTGCCCGTGACGAGGAGGCAGCCTTGCCGATGCTGGAGCAGGCAATGCAGATCGACCCCAGCGCAGTGCCGCATGGTTGTCGATTGATCGCCGAGCATCTGGCGGCTACCGGCCGAGGCGAGGCGGCGACCCCCTATCTGGAGCGGGCCGGGGCATCGGAGCGCCTACTGGAGGCGGCAGCGGCCGAACGCCAGCTGTACGCGGGCGACAAGTTGGAACCGCACCGGCTCGACGACGCGGCACTGGCGCCCATCCGCGAGTTTCTGCGCACCCAGCCGCGAGTACGCCGGGCGTGGCTGGCCCGCAAACGTCTGGAGCACCTGCCGGAGGTCGACCCCTACTTCGTCGTGCTGATCGACATCCCCTGGTTCCAACGGCGGCGCCGCAAGCTGCTGCAGGCGGTGGCCGACGGCATTCCGGTCCCCGGCCAAGCCAGCCTGTTCCTGCGCGTATGGGCCGCCCCAATCGCCGCGCGACGCATCGCCAAGCTGGAGCACACGCTGATCTACAGCCGCGATCAGGGTTCCAGTTCGGTGTCCCAGTAGAGATAGTCGCGCCAGGTTTCGTGCAGGTGGCGGGGCGGGAAGGCGCGGCCGTTTTCCTGCAGTTCCCTGACCGAGGGCGCCTGCGGCCAGCGCTTCGGCAGCATGCCGGCATGCTTGGGCATCCGCCCGCCCTTGAACAGGTTGCAGGGGGCGCAGGCGGCGACCACGTTTTCCCAGGTGGTCCGCCCGCCGCGCGAACGGGGGATCACGTGGTCGAAGGTGAGGTCCTCGCGGCAGCCGCAGTACTGGCAGGAGAAGCGGTCACGCAGGAAGACGTTGAAGCGGGTGAAGGCCGGGGTCCTGGACGGCGCGATGTACTTCTTCAGCGCCACCACCGAGGGCAGCCGCATCTCGAAGGTGGGCGACTGGATCTTGCGGTCGTATTCCGAGAGGATGTTGACGCGGTCGAGGAACACCGCCTTGACCGCTTCCTGCCAGGGCCAGAGCGACAGCGGGTAATAGCTGAGCGGCCGGAAATCGGCGTTCAGCACCAGGGCGGGGCAACTCTCCAACGAAACCGACACCAGTCGCGCCTCCATCGGAACCAAGCCAAGACCAGCTAGAACTTATCCACGCTATCCACAACACCTACCAGATTCGCCATTACAGCGCGATGACGCCACAAGGATAAGCGTCAGCGCCCGTTCAACACCAGCGAAAGAAACTGCCCGGCCATCTGCAGCCCCTCGGGGTCGATGCCGTGGCCGAGGCCGGGGCAGACGTGCCAGCGCACCGGCACCTCGGCCTCCTTCAGCCCTTCGAGCGCGCCGAACAGCGCCGTCACCGGCACCATCTCGTCGGCATCGCCGTGGATCAGCAGCACCGGCGGGCGGCAGGCGATATCGTCCTTCAGCGCATCGCCGCCGACCAGCGCCCCGGAAAAGCCGACGATGCCGGCGAGGCCGGCCTTCCGCCGCAGGCCCACATGCAGCGACATCATCGTCCCCTGGCTGAAGCCGACCAGCGCCATGCGGTCGGGGGTGAGCCGGTGGCGGGCGAGTTCGGCATCGAGGAAGGCGTCGAGCGCGCCGGCCGCCTTCACCGCCCCGGTCGCCATGCCCTTGTAGACCTCGGCCGTGTGGCGGGGATCGCGGCGCATCTGGTTCGGATCATAGCCGGCGAGGCCGAACCACTGCCGGCCCATGGGCATGCCGGGGATGGGCTCGGGCGCGTTGGGGGAGACGAAGGCGGTGCGCGGCAGCCAGCGCTTCCAGGGATCGGCGAGGCCGATCAGGTCGTTGCCGTCGGCGCCATAGCCGTGCAGCAGCACGACGAGGCTGTCGGGCGGGCCGGCGGCGGGCAGAACGCGGGGGCCGTCGAGAAGGGTCATGCCGGCAGGTCCTGTCTGGAGACTCGATACCAGGCCCACAATACCCGCGCCGCCGTGCCCCGGTAGGGGCGCCATTTCCCGGCGAGGCGATCCATCCCGGCCGCATCGGGCCGGGCCTCGAGCCGCTTCAGCCGGCGCATCGATTCCTGGAGCGCGAGGTCGCCGGCCGGCCAGATGTCGGGCCGGCCGAGCGCGAAGAGGAGATAGATCTCCGCCGTCCAGCGGCCGATGCCGGTGACGGCGGTGAGCGCCGCCATGGCCTCGGCGTCGGCCATGCGGTCGACGGCATCGAGGTCGAGGGCGCCGCCGGCCACCTGCTCGGCCAGGATGCGGGCATAGCGCACCTTCGGCCGGCTGAGGCCCAGCGCCCGCAGCGCCTCGTCGGGCTCGCGGACAATTCTGTCCGCCGTGACGGTGCCGAGCGCCGCCTCCAGCCGGGCCCAGATGGCGGCGGCGGCCAGCGTCGACAGCTGCTGGTCGCAGATGATCTTGAGCAGCGTCGGGAAGCCGGGCGGACGTGCCCGGTCGGGCAGCGGCCCGACGGCGGTGATGGCGCGGGCGAGGTCAGGGTCGCGGGCGGCGAGTTCGGCGAGCTCGGCATCGAGGTCGGTCATGGGCGGGCCAGCGGGGCAATCACTATGGGCGGACGTCCTTGCCGCGCAGGCTTCTCCCTCCCTCGCACTGCGACAGCAGTGTGGGGGAGGGTCGGGGTGGGGGCGGTTGCCGCAGAGTTCAAGTCGCGATTCACCGTCACCACCCCCACCCCGGCCCTCCCCCGGCTGGCGCCGAGGGAGGGAGAAATGCGCGCGGCCATTTTTGGCCGCTGCTCCCAAGTAATTGTTCTATATGGATTTTTACCCGCGGTTCGGTCCGTTCACCCCAGCCTAAGTCAGCCAATTCGAGCCAATTCGAGCCAATTCCGGCCAGGCCGGTGCCCGCCGCGGCCGGTTCGGCGCCTGATTCGGCCAGGGATGGCCAGCGGTTTTGGCTCCCTCCTCCGGATGGCACCGAGGGAGGGCCCGGAGAACCGCGGACAAATCTGTCCGCTTGCTTATTTCCGGTGGCGGACAAATCTGTCCGCCGATGGAGATCACCACCCGTTTCGCCCCGAGCCCGACCGGCTACCTGCATCTGGGCCATGCCCGCTCGGCCCTGTTCGCGGCCCGGGCGGGGAGCCGCTTCCTGCTTCGGATCGAGGATATCGACGCGACGCGCTGCCGGCCCGAATTCGAGGCGGCGATCCGTGAGGATCTGGCCTGGCTCGGGCTCAGCTGGGAACAGCCGGTGCGGCGGCAGTCGGAACATTTCGCCGACTATCGCGCGGCGCTCGCGGTGCTGGAGGGGCTCGGCCTCACCTATCCCTGCTTCTGCACCCGGAAGGAGATCCAGGCCGAGATCGCCGGCAGCCCCTCGGCGCCGCAGGGACCGGACGGGCCGCTCTATCCCGGCACCTGCCGGCGGCTGACGCCGGAAGGGCGGGCGGCGCGGCTGGCCGAAGGGGGCGACCACGCGATCCGGCTGGATGCCGCCCGGGCGGCGGCGCTGGCGGGGCCGCTTCGCTTCGTCGAGCGGAGCGAGGGCGAGATCGTGGCCGATCCGCTGCTGCTGGGCGACGTGGTGCTGGCGCGCAAGGAGACGCCCACCAGCTATCACCTCGCCGTGGTGGTGGACGACGCGCTGCAGGGCGTCACCCTGGTCACCCGCGGGCGCGACCTGCTGGCGGCCACGCATCTGCATCGCCTGCTGCAGGCGGTGCTGGGGCTGCCGGTGCCGGAATGGCATCACCACGACCTTCTGCTGGGCCTGGACGGCAAGCGGCTGGCCAAGCGCGACGGGGCGGTGGCGCTCCGAGCGCTGCGTGCCGCGGGGCGGGTGCCGGCCGAGGTTCGGGCGATGGCGGGGATGGGGTGAGTTTTGCGCCATTTATGGTTTCTTGATGTCGCATCCCGGATAGTTTCTTCATATGCAATTATAACTGACGCGGCGGGCCGAGGCCAGTTCTTTCCTCATGCTCCAGCCTTCGACTGAAAGCGGGCCCCTCATCCGCCCTCCGGGCACCTTCTCCCCCAGGGAGAAGGGACTTAAGTTATTTATATAACACGAATTTTTCCCTCTCCCTGGGGGAGAGGGTAGCCGCGGAGCGGACGGCTGAGGGGCGCCCTCGACGGAAAATCTCGCCGCCCCTCTTGTTTTCGACAGGGTTTAGATATATCTTCAATTTCGATATATCGAAACCATATCGGAAATACGAATGCACAGACACAAACACCGCGGCCATGGCCTCGCCCACTTCCTGTTCGGCGACGACGAAGAGCGGGGCGGCGGCTGCGAAGGGCGGCGCGGTATCCTCGGCCGGCTGCGGGAGCATCATCATCGCCACCACGGCGGCGGGCGTTCGCGCCTGGGCCGGTTCTTCGACCACGGCGACCTGCGGCTGGTGCTGCTGGCGCTGATCGCCGAGAAGCCCAGCCACGGTTACGAGCTGATCAAGGCGATCGAGGAGAAGGCGGGCGGCGCCTACAGCCCGAGCCCGGGGGTGATCTACCCCACCCTCACGCTGCTCGAGGAACAGGGCTTCGTCAGCGTCACCACCTCGGAAGGCTCGAAGAAGCTCAACGCCATCACGCCCGAAGGGAGCGCCTATCTGGAGGCGAACCGCGCGGCGGTGGAGGCGATCTTCGCGCGCATCGGCGAGGCGGGCGGCGGGCGGCACGGCCTCAGGCCCCAGGTGCTGCGCGCCATGGGGAACCTGAAGCTGGCGCTCAGGCTCCGGCTGTCGCGGGGTGCGGTGAGCGAGGCGGAAGCGGCGAAAATCGCCGCCGTGCTCGATGCCGCGGCGGCCGAGATCGAGAAGATCTGACCGCCGGGCGGCTGACGGCGGCCGAATCGGACCCTATCCTGGCGCCCGCCGCAGGCCGTCGTATTCCCGATGGCCCGGCGCCAGTGACGAGGCCGGGCGCGCGTCATGCGCCTCGAGAACCAAGCCGGCCTGGCGGAAGGCAGGCCGGCCCATTCCCAACCAGCGAGGGAGACCCCGTCATGCTTCGTTCCGAAGCCCTGGTGAACACCACCAACGCCGCCCGCTACATGGGCCAGCTCTGCAAGCATTTCGGCCAAAAGATTCCGACCACGCTTTCGGAAGCCGAGGGCAGCATCAGCTTCGCCATGGGCCGCTGCGACCTCGCCGCCGAGGAACAGTTCCTGACGCTGCGCGCCGAGGCCGCCGACATCGAGGCGCTCGCCCGCGTCGAGGAGGTGGTGGCGAGCCATCTCGACCGCTTCGCCTTCCGCGACAAGCCGGCGGTGAAATGGGTCAGGATCGTGGAGACGGGCCGCGCCTGATCCATCTGGAACCGGCGCGTGACGATCGCGGGCTTTCGCCCGCAAGACCAAGGAGGGGGAGGAAGCGAATGCCGGTTCCAGCGATCGATCATATCGTCATCGATACCGCCGACAGGATGGACGCGGCGGCGGCGCGCTACACCGCGCTCGGCTTCCAGCTGACGGCGCGGGCGCATCACAGCCTGGGTTCGTCCAACCACCTGTCGGTCTTCGAGGACGACTATCTGGAGCTGCTGTCGCCCGGCAGCGGGGCGCGACCGGAGCTTATGGGCTTTCCCATCGGCATGAACGGCCTGGTCTTCGCCATGAAGGATGCCGAGGCGGTGCAGGCCGGTCTCGCGCAAGCCGGCCTGCCGGTCGGCGCGGTGCAGCAGTTCACCCGCGGTGTCGATCTTCCCGACGGCACGCAGGACACCGCCGCCTTCAAGACCGTGCGGCTGGAACCGCGAGCCGTGTTCGACGGGCGCGTCTATTTCTGCGAGCACCTGACGCCGCAGCTGGTCTGGCGGCCGGAATGGCAGGTGCACCCCAACGGCGCGCTGGCGATCACCCGCGTGGCGCTGGCCGCCACCGATCCCGCCGGCATCGCCGGCACGTTCGAGCGGATGTTCGGCGCCGGCGCGGTGAACCGCCCCGCTGGCGGCCCGCCGGTGCTGGCCGCCGGCAAGGTGGCCGTCGAGATCTGGCAGCGCGAGGCGCTGGCCGGCATGCTCGGCCCGGCGATGCCGGATGCCGCCGGGCGCGGCGACCACATGGCGCTGTTCGGGCTCCGCGTCCGCGACCTCGCCGCCACCGAAGCCCTGCTGACGGCGAATGGCATCCGCGTGGAGAAGCCAGCCGCCGGGCGGCTGCTGGTCCCGGCCGGCGAGGCGATGAACGTCGCGATCGAATTCGCCGGATAGCGCCACCTCGCGGGCGGCCGGGGCCGTGGTAGTCTTCGCCCCGCAGCGACTAGCAGCGAGGCGCGCATCATGGCCCTGTCCGGTGAGACCGACGCCCTGTTCGCGAACCTGCGGCAATCGACCGAGGCCGGGATTGCCGGGGCGATCGAGGCGCTGGTGCGCGAGGCGCCGGATGCGGCACTCTGCCGGGTGAACGTGATCGACTTCGCCGGGCGCGCCGGTCTCGGCGAGGAGCCGGTGATCGCCGCCTTCCTGCATGCCGCCCGCATCGGCATCTTCGATCTGTCCTGGAACGTGCTCTGCCCCGGCTGTACCGGCGTGCTGGATGCCGGCGCCTCGCTGAAGGTGGTGGACCGGACGTCCTATCTCTGCACGCTCTGCAATACCGACTACGAACCGACGCTGGACGAGATGGTCGAGGTGACCTTCACCGTCAGCCCGCGGGTGCGGCGGATCGCGGCGCATGACCCGCACACGCTTTCCATGCCCGACTACTACCGGCAGATCTTCTGGAGTTCCGGCATCGACCTGCCCGACGAGGCCGGGCTGGAGCAGGCCTTCCAGACGTTCGTGCTGGATTCGATCGAGCTGCCGGCCGGCGAGCGGGCGAGCCTTTCGCTGCAGCTTCCGGCCGAATTCGTCATCATCTTCGATCCGGTGACGCATGCGACCCATTTCATCGATGTGCAGGGCGAGCCGGTGCGCGAGCGCCAGGCGCTGTCCATCGTGCTGGACCGCGAGCATGCGCCGACCGGCACCACGGTGATGCGCCCCGGTCCGCTCAGGCTGCAGTTCGAGAACCGGACCGAGGTGCGCACGCTTCCCGCCCTGCTGCTGGCCGGCCACGAGCTGCACGACCTGATGGCGAAGCGACGGCCCTTCCTCACCGCCAAGCGGCTGCTGACCAACCAGACCTTTCGCGACATCTATCGCGCCGACACGCTGGATGTGGACCAGCGGCTCAAGATCACCAACCTCACCTTCCTGTTCACCGACCTGAAGGGATCGACCGAACTTTACGAACGGGTCGGCGACCTCGTCGCCTATGACATGGTGCGGGCGCATTTCCGGGTGCTGCACGAGATCGTCGCCGCCGAGGCCGGCGCGGTGGTGAAGACCATCGGCGACGCGGTGATGGCGACCTTCCCGACCCCCGACCGGGCGATGGCGGCGGCGCTTCGCATGCGCGAGGCGATGGCCGACCTGAACAAGGACCTGCTTCTGAAGATCGGCATCCACGAGGGCCCCTGCCTCGCCGTCATGCTGAACGAGCGGCAGGATTATTTCGGGCAGACGGTGAACATCGCCTCGCGGGTGCAGAACCTCGCCATGTCGCGGGCGATCTTCGCCACCGGGCCGGTGGTGGCGAACGACGAGGCCTCGAAGCTGCTCCGCGCCCAGGGCATCACGCCGATGCCGCAGACGCACAACCTGCGCGGCATCGCCAACCAGGTGACGGTCTACGAGATTCCCTGAGGGGCGGAGGGCCAGCCGGACTTGCCCGCGCGGGCGATCGTCGCCCGGACGACGGCGCGATGGAAGGGATCGATCAGCGCGATATAGGCCCGCCCCAGCCGGTTGTGGCAGTGCACGACGGTGGAGACGATGAGCCAGATGCCGGCCGGCCCACGGTCCTGGCGCAGCACCGAGACGCGGAAATCTAGATGGCTGTCGTCCTCGCCCAGCACCACCTCGTGCCCGTGCGTCTCATAGACCCTGAAGATGCCGATGCGCGGATGACCGCCCGGCCAGGGCGAGGCCTGCAGGCTCTTCGCCGTCTTCAGCCCGAAGCCCGCCACCAGGAGATCGCGGAGGCGGAGGAGGCCCGCGATCCAGCGCGGCTGGCCGGCGAAGAGGAAACGCGCCAGGGTTTCGGGGTCGGCGATCGCGCCCTCCGGCAGCCGCGTCGCATAGGCATCGGCCAGATCGGCCGAGGGATAGATGGCGCTCACGCGGGTCTCGGGGGGGACCGGCACGCGGACGACACGGGTCATGGGGTGGCCCTCATCCAAAAACGATCAAGACGCATCCTACTCTCTCCCAGGCGTTCCGAAGAGGGCTTGAGCGTCTCCTCTACGTCATGCCCGGACTTGTTCCGGGCATGACGTAAAAAGGCGTGTGCTACGCTCCGTCGAATAAAACACCAGGCGGAGGAAGCGTTCATGAAGGTGGGGTTCATCGGGGTCGGCAACATGGGCGGGCCCATGTGCCGGAACATCGTCAGGAACAGCAATCACGAGGTCGTCGTCTTCGACCTCGATGCCGCGGCGGTGAAGGCCTGTACCGATCTCGGCGCCTCGCAGGGCGGCTCGGTCGCCGATGTGGCCGCGGCTTGCGACGTCGTCATCACCTCGCTGCCGATGCCGAAGACCGTCGAGGCGGTGGCGCTGGGCGAAGGCGGCATCGCCCGGCATGCGAAGCCCGGCACCGTCTATATCGACCTCAGCACCAATTCGCCGGCGGTGGCGAAGCGGGTCGCCGCCGGGATGGCGGCCAGGGGTGTGCGCATGCTGGAGGCGCCGGTGAGCGGGGGCGTGCCGCGGGCGGTCGACGGCAGCATCGTCATCATGGTGGGCGGCGAGGAGGATCTCTGCGAGGCGCAGCGGCCGCTGTTCTCCTCCTTCAGCGGCGAGGTGGTGCATGTGGGCGAGGTCGGCATGGGATCGGTCGCCAAGCTGATCAACAACATGCTGGCCTTCTGCAACATGTCGGCGGCGGCCGAGGCGCTGATGATGGGCGCGAAGTCGGGCATCGACCTCAGGAAGCTCGACCAGGTGATCTCGAACGCGTCCGGCAATTCCGCCGGCTATCGCTCGATCGCGGCCAAGGCCTTCGCCGGCAACTTCAAGCCGGGCTTCGCGCTCGATCTCGCGCACAAGGACCTGCGGCTGGCGCTGGAACTGGCGGACGAACTCGGCGTGCCCGGCATGATCGCGCCGCAGGTGATGAGCCTGATGCGGATGGCGCGCGGGCTGGGCATGGGCGGCGACGACACCGCCTCGGTCATCCGCGTCTACGAGAAGGCGCTGGGGCAGGAGGTGCGGAGCGGCTGACGGCCCCGCCCGCCTGCGCCGGCCGGGTTCAGGCGACGGCGGTGAGGGTGTTCGCCGGGAGGTGCTTGATCAGGGCGTCGATGTCCTTCTTTTCGCCCCGGATGGTCAGGCTGCCGGTGGAGAGGTTGGGGATGACCGAGATCTTGGCCCCGAGCTTGTGCTGCTTCAGCGTGGTGGAGAGAAGCGTGTCGGACGTCCAGGCGGCGGTCCAAGACATGGGCTGGTCCTCGTTCTTGTTGTTGTTGAGCTACAGTGTAACACGGCCGTCAAGCCCCGCGTCCGGCGCCAGCGCCCATGCAAATAGCGGCTTGGTCAACTGGCTGAAATACAGGCATTCTCTCCGGCAGAGGTGAGGAAGGACTTGCCAACCATGCAGCCGCAGACGCGCCAGATCGTCTTCATCAACGCCGCGCATACCTTCACGCATTACTCGCTGCTGATCCTCGCCACCGCCGTGCTCGCCATGGTGCAGCAGTCGCCGGAGGCCTTCGGCGCCGAATACGGACCGATCCTGGCGCTGGGGACGGCGATGTTCGTGACCTACGGCCTCGGCGCGCTGCCGATGGGCTGGCTCGCCGACCGGTTCGGCCGCAAGGCGCTGATGGTGGCCTATTTCATCGGCTCGGGCGCCTGCATGAGCCTCGCCGGGCTGATGCAGTCGCCCTTCGGCTTCGCCGTGGCGCTGGGGCTGATGGGCGCCTTCTCGGCCATCTATCACCCGATCGGCACCGCCATCCTGGTGGAGGCGGCCGGCGCCGCCCGGGTCGGCCGGGCGGTCGGCATCAACGGCGTCTTCGGCAATATCGGCGTGGCGCTGGCGCCGATCGTGACCGCCTTCATCGCCGCGCGCTACGGCTGGCACTGGGCCTTCATCATCCCGGGCGTGCTCTGCATGCTGATCGGCCTGTTCTACCTGCGCGAACCCGCCTTCGACGCGGCGAAGGCGGCGGCCGGGGCCAAGCCCTTCCCGGCGATCCCGCGCGCGGTGGTACGCCGGGCCGTCATCGTGCTGATGGCGATCGCTGCCGTGTCGGGCCTCGTCTTCAACGCCTTCACGCTGCTCTTGCCGAAGCTGATGGAGGAGCGGCTCGCGGGTTCGCCCGACCTGCTCCCCATCGTCGGGCTGCTCGCCTTCCTCGCCACGCTCTGCGGCGGTCTCACGCAGTTCACCGTCGGCCGGCTGATCGACCGCAACACGCTGAAGGCGGTGTTCATGCCGCTGGCGCTGGTGCTGGCGCCGGCGCTGATCGCGCTTTCCTTCGCGCAAGGCTGGCTCGTCCTGCCGCTGGCCGGGATCGTCGCCGCCTCGATCTTCGGGCAGGTGACGGTGAACGAGACGATGACGGCGCGCTACATCGCGCCCGAGCTCCGGGCCAAGCTCTATTCGATCCGCTTCACCGTCGGCTTCCTCGGCGCGGCGCTGGCCTCGCCGCTCATCGCCTTCATGCACGAGGCGAGCGGCAACCTCGCCGCCTCGATGCTGGTGCTGGCGGGGTTCGCCGCCGTCACCCTCGCCTGCGCCCTCCTCTTCCCCAACCGGAAGGAGGAACTCGAGCCCGATGCCTGGGCCAGTTCGCCGGAGGCGCTGGCCGCCCGGCCGCTGGCGGCACCGGCGGAGTAGCCGCCCGTCAGGCGGCGGAGGCGAGGCGGCGCAGCTCGGTCTCGAGCGCGCGGGCGCGGGACATGTCGAAGGCGGCGTTGAGCGGCCCGTCGCTGCAGCCCAGCGTCACCACCACCGCGTCCTGCAGACCATGCACGTGAACACCCTGGAGGATGGCTTCCGCCACCGGCTCGGCGCAGCGGCACGGCGCCCCCGCCTCGGCGCCGCCGGGACGGCCATGTCCGAGCCAGCGCCGCACCGCGGCGGCGAGCGCGCGCTGAAACGGACGCAGATAGGCATGGCCCAGCCGGATGCGGCGCAGGCGCCCGTCGCGGAACTGCAGGGTCAGACCGAACAGGCCGTTCGCCGCCCGGGTGAGCCGGAAGCAATCGACGATGTCGTCGGGGCGCAAGCTCGGCGGCGGCTCGGCTTCGCGGCCGACCAGAAGCGCGGGCGCCTGGTTCTGATGCAGGCGGCCGGGCCGGGCATTCGGTTTACGTGGGCGAACCATTAGTCGAAACCCGAAGTCGAGCTGCAGCCAACCGGCGAAGAGAGTCGCAAAACGCCGGAGCCCGCGCCAATCCGCGCGCTACCGATCAATCGATCAGGTGCAAGCAATGGGGTATTCGTCATGTCTCCTGTGGATTTTCCGCTCTTATACTGAGATGGGCTTCACTGATTGCAGAAAAATCCTAACAACAGACATAGACCATCGAATTTATACTAAACACTTTGTTCAGGATAGCGTCGAACAGCCCGCACCCGCGTGCACCGGCTGGCGCGCGCCTTGCAGACCAGAACGGGGAACGGCGCGAGGGGTTCCATGTTCGACAGCATTCCGCAGATCGATTTCTCCCCGGCCCGGGCCGGCGATCCGACGGGCCGCCGCCGGCTGGCGGCCGAGATCGGCGCCGCCTGTGCCACCACCGGCTTCTTCCTGCTGACCGGCCATGGCGTGGCGCCCGCGGCGATCGCGGCGCAGTTCGAGCGGACGAAGCGCTTCTTCGACCTGCCGCTGGCGGAGAAGCTGGCGCTGCGCTTCGGGCCCGAGCGGCGCGGCTACGAAGGCCTCGGCGCGCAGACGCTGGACGCGGCGGCGGCGCCCGACCGCAAGGAGGCCTATTACTGCGGCATCGACTGGCCGGCCGATCATCCCTATGTCGTGGCCGGCCTCGATTCCTACGGCCGGAACCGCTGGCCCGCCCAGCTCCCGGGTTTCGCCGAGGCGACGGCCGCCTATATCGCCGGCCAGATCGGCCTGGCGCTGGAGGTCATGCGCCTCGTCGCGCTGTCGCTCGACCTCGCCGAGGAACACTTCACGCCGCTGTTCCACGAGCCGATCGCCTCGCTCCGGCTGATCCGCTATCCGGCGCAGGCGCCGCATGAATCGGGCTTCGGTGCCGGTGCCCATACCGACTGGGGCGCCATCACGCTGCTGGCGCAGGACGATGCCGGTGGCCTCGAAGTATTGAATCCGGCGGGCGGCTGGATACCGGTTCCCCCGGTGCCGGACGCCTTCGTGGTCAATATGGGTGATCTGATCCCGCGCTGGACCGGCGGACGTTACCGCTCAATCCCGCATCGCGTGATCAACCGCAGCGGCCGGCAGCGGCACTCCATGCCCTTCTTCCTGTCGCCCAATTTCCACGCCCGCATAGAGGCCTTGCCCGGCTGCGCCGAGATCGCGCCCGCCTGCACCGCGGGCGAGCACATCACCGAGATGGCGCGCAAGACCTACGGCCGGGCCGCCTGAACCTTGTGATCCGGCCGGCGCAGTGCCACTAATTGCGGCATGCGATGCGGCGGCTCCACCTCCCCGCGGGGTGACGCCGGCCGGTGGCGGGGGCTGATCGGGCTTCTCGCCCTCCTGGCCGGCCTCGCCCTGACCGCGCTGCCTTCCGGGGCGGCCGACCGGATCGCCGTGATCCTACGCATCGACGGCGCCATCGGTCCGGCATCGAGCGACTACCTGCTGCGCGGCCTGGCGCGAGCCGAGGAACGCGGGGCGGCGCTGGTGGTGCTGCGGATGGATACGCCCGGCGGGCTCGACACCTCGATGCGCGAGATGATCCGCGCCATCATCGCCTCGCCCGTGCCGGTCGCCACCTATGTCAGCCCCTCAGGCGCGCGGGCGGCGAGCGCGGGCACCTACATCCTCTATGCCAGCCACGTCGCGGCGATGGCGCCCGGCACCAATCTCGGCGCGGCGACGCCGGTCTCGATCGGTGGCCTGCCGTCGCCGGGGCGCGACCCCGATCCGCCCGAGCGCGGGCGCAAGGCCGAGGACGGCAAGACGGGCGAGCCCGCGCGCGCGCCGCCCAAAAGCGCCATGGAAGCGAAGGTGGTGAACGACGCCATCGCCTATATCCGCGCGCTGGCGGAAATGCGCGGGCGCAACGCCGACTGGGCCGAGCAGGCGGTGCGCGACGCGGCGAGCCTCGCTGCCAGCGACGCGCAGGCGCGCGGGGTGGTCGAGATCGTCGCCGTTTCGGTCGAGGACCTGCTGGCCAAGGCGCATGGCCGCACCGTGATGCTGGGCGAGCGCAAGGTCACGCTGGACACCCGGGACCTCGGGCTGGAAAGCATCGAGCCCGACTGGCGCAACCGCCTGCTGGCGGCGATCGCCAACCCCAACATCGCGCTGATCCTGATGATGATCGGCGTCTACGGGCTGATCTTCGAGTTCATCAATCCCGGCGCGCTCTATCCGGGCACGATCGGCGCGATCTCGCTGCTGATCGGTCTCTATGCGCTGGCGGCGCTGCCGGTGAACTATGCCGGCGTGGCGCTGATGGCGCTCGGGCTGGTGCTGATGCTGGCCGAGGCCTTCACGCCTTCGCTCGGCGTGCTGGGCATCGGCGGCGCCATCGCCTTCGGCCTCGGCGCCACCATCCTGATCGACACCGAGGCGCCGGGATTCGAGATATCGCTGCCGATGGTGGCTGGCATCGCGGCGGCGAGCCTCGCCTTCTCGCTCACCGCGCTGCGCCTGGGGCTGGCCTCCCGCCGGCGGAAGGTGGTGAGCGGGCGGGAGGAAATGCCGGGCAAGATCGGGGTGGTGCAGGACTGGAGCGGCGCTGCCGGCCATGTGCTGGCGCATGGCGAGCGCTGGCGCGCGGTTTCGGATGCGCCGCTCTCGCCCGGCGAAACCGTCAGGGTGGAAGCGATCGACGGCCTCACCCTGCGCGTCACGGCCGATCCCGGCCCGAACCGACACTAGCGGAGGAATTCCATCATGCTGCCGGGCCTGACCTTCTACGCGCCGATCCTCGTCCTGCTGCTGGTCTTCCTGGCGCTCGCGATCAAGATCCTGCGCGAATACGAGCGCGGCGTGGTGTTCACCCTCGGCCGTTTCACCGGGGTGAAGGGCCCCGGCCTGATCCTCCTGATCCCCTTCGTGCAGCAGATGGTGCGGGTCGACCTGCGCACCCTGGTGCTGGACGTGCCGAGCCAGGACGTGATCTCGCGCGACAACGTCTCGGTCAAGGTGAACGCGGTGATCTACTTCCGCGTCATCGATCCGGAGCGGGCGACGATCCAGGTCGAGAACTACATGCAGGCCACCAGCCAGCTGGCGCAGACGACACTGCGCTCGGTGCTGGGCAAGCACGAGCTGGACGAGATGCTGGCCGAGCGCGACAAGCTGAACAGCGACATCCAGGAGATCCTGGACGCGCAGACCGATGCCTGGGGCATCAAGGTCGCCAATGTCGAGATCAAGCATGTCGATATCGACGAGAGCATGGTGCGGGTGATCGCCCGCCAGGCCGAGGCCGAACGGGACCGGCGCGCCAAGGTGATCAATGCCGAGGGCGAACAGCAGGCGGCACAGAAGCTGTTGGACGCCGCAGACATCCTGAGCCGGCGGCCGGAGGCGATGCAGCTGCGCTACCTCAGCACGCTCTCGGCCATCGCGAGCGACCGCAGCAACACGATCGTCTTCCCCTTCCCGATGGAAGCGGGCCAGTTCCTGGCCGAGCTGGCGAACATGAAGCCGGGCACCGCCGGCGGGAGGCCCGGCGCGACGACCTGAAGCCGGAAACCTGAACGGCGCCGTTCGGGAAGCCGGAATGAGCGGACCGCGTCCCTATGCGAAGGAGAAGCCCATCGTGCGACCGTGATAGTAGAGGCCGCCATCCTGCACGATCAGCGCAAGCGCGATATCCTCGTCCCGCACGACACCTTGGACACGCAAGCCGTTGCGATGCCCGTGCTCGACCCCGGGCGGGGTCAGGAGCGTCAGGTGGCGTGTCCAGGGGAAAGACCGGCCGCCGATCGTGGAGGCACAACCCGCCTCGCGCAGCCCCAGCACGATGGCCGCGGCATTGTGGCGGTGCGGCCGCTGTTCCTCGCCGGGCCGCACGGCATTGAGCGTCAGGGTCATGGCCGGAAGGCAGGTGCCGAGCGCCTCCGTACGCTCGGTCGCCATGAACAGCGCCCGGCCCGGCGTGTCGGGAGCCATCGGGCGGTGATAGAGATCGCCGAGTTCGCGGGCGATGTCTTCCGCCCGGAAATGCGTGGCCTCGATCGGTCCCCGGCCGGCCGCTTCCGGCCGCACGGCCGCGAAGGCGAGCGCCGGCTCGTCGGTGGTGACCCAGAGGACGGCATCGGTTTCCGCCTGCCAGGCCGAGGCGGCGCCGCCGGGAAGTGCGAGCACGTCGCCCTCGCGCCATGCGATCGTTTCGCCGCCGCGGATGAGCCGGCCCGCGCCGCGCAGTACCGCCCAGATCTCGCCGCTGGCGGCGAGCGTGCAGGCGAGACTCTCGCCGGCGCGCACCCGCGCATAGCGGGTCAGCATGAAGGGCGTCGTCGCCGGACAAGCGGTGCCGAGCGCGGCGGAGAGGTCGAGTGCCACGAAGCCCGTCGGTGTCCCGGCGGCGAAGGCCTGATCCATCTCCCCGACGAAGGCCCGCGGCTCGATCTCCGGCCGCTTGATGTCGAAGCCCCGCTCGACCGGCACATAGCGGGCACGGGCGGCCTCAATCGACATGCCGGCCGTCGGTGCCGCGCTCATGCGAGCATCCGGGCGCGATCGACGATCGCCTGCTGGTGAAGCCCCGCCGGCAGGCTGCCATATGCAGCACCCCCATCGGCGTCGAGCCGCGTGGCGCAGAAGGCATCCGCCAGGGTCGAGGGCGAATGGCGGATCATCAGGCTGGCCTGGAGCGCGACCGCCATCCTTTCGGCGATGCGGCGGGCCCGCGCCTCGTGCTCCTCCGGCCGGCGGAGCTCGCCGGCGAGGCGGTCGATCGCCCGGTCGAGGCGCCGGTCGCCGCCCTTCGCTTCAGCCAGTTCGTCGAGGAAGGCCGGCACGCATTCGGGTGTCCGGGCGGCGGCGCGCAGGACATCGAGCGCGATGACGTTGCCGCTGCCTTCCCAGATGCCGTTGAGCGGCGCCTCGCGGTAGAGCCGGGCCATCGGCCCCTCCTCGATGAAACCGTTGCCGCCGTGACATTCGAGCGCCTCGTGCACGACGCCCACCACGCGCTTGCAATTCCAGTACTTGGCGACCGGCGTACCGATCCGCACGAGGAGCGCGGCGGCGGCGTCGCCGGCTTCCTCGTCATCGACGGCGCGCGCCATGCGGAAGGCGAGCAGTGTCGCCGCCTCGGTCTCGACGGCGAGATCGGCGATGACGTTCTGCATCAGCGGCTGGGCAACCAGCGGCTTCTGGAAGGCGCGGCGGGTGCTGGTGTGATGGATCGCCTCCGACAGCGCGCGGCGCATCAGCCCCGCCGAGCCGATGGCGAAGTCGAGCCGCGTCAGGTGCGTCATGGCGAGTGCCGCCTTGATGCCGCGCCCCTCCTCGCCGACGAGCCAGCCGATGGCGCCGCGATATTCGATTTCGCTCGAGGCATTCGACTTGTTGCCGCACTTGTCCTTGAGGCGCTGGATGAGAAGCCGGTTGCGCGACCCGTCCGGCAGCCATCCCGGCAGCAGGAAGCAGGACAGGCCGCGATCGGTCTGCGCCAGGGTGACGAAGACGTCGCTCTGCGGCACCGAGAAGAACCACTTGTGCCCATCGACCAGATAGGCCTCGCCCGGGCCCCGGCGCGGTCCGGCGGGGCGTGCCGTCGATTGCGTGGCGCGGAGATCGGAGCCCCCCTGCTTCTCGGTCAGGGTCATGCCCACCGTGCCGCCCGTCTTCCGCTGCATCGGCGCCGGCGTCGCATCGTAGCGGGAGGAGAGGATGAAGGGCTCCCACACGGCGGCGAGGTCGGGCTGCAGGCGAAGGGCCGGGATCGCCGAATAGGTCATGCCGAGGGGACAGCAGATGCCGTTCTCGCCCTGGTTCCAGAGATAGGAGAGCATGCCCCGGGCGAGATGCGCGCCTGGACGGCCGGCCGTCCAGGAAAGGGAGTGTGTCTGCTGGCCGATCGCCAGCGCCATCAACGCGTGCCAGGCCGGATGGAAGGCGATCTCGTCGACACGATGGCCGAAGCGGTCATGCGCGCGGAGTTCGGGAAGGTGCCGGTTGGCATCGCGGGCGAGCGCCGCCACATGGGCGCTGCCGACCGTGGCCCCGGCCTCGGCCAGCAGGCCCCGCGCCCAGCCGATGTTCTCGCGTTCGGCGATCTCGACCAGCAGCCGGTCGGCCGAGAAGGCGTTGTGGCCGGCGAGCGGCGTCGCCTGGTTCATCACCTCATGCGTGGCATAGCCGTCCGGCGGCAGCGAGGGCAGCCGGTCGAAGAGAGCCGTGCGGGGATCCGGGGTCAGCCCGTTCATGCGCCTTCCTCCATGCCGCCGGTACTGGCCCGCAGGCAGAACCGGGTGATCTGTTCAACGAGATGCCGATCGGCGCGCGGCCCGGTTCCGCGCGCGGGGGCGAGCGGGCCGATCAGCGCTTCCATGAAGGCACCGACGATGCAGGCCGCCGCCACCGCGGGATCGAGGCGCGGGAATGCGCCCCGCATGATGCCTTCGCGCAGGATGCGTTCGAAGCAATGGGCGAGTTCGGCGCGGTATTCGAGACGGGTCGCCTCCACCTCCGGGTCGACGGGTTCGGCGATCAGGGCATAGGCGAGCCGCCGCCCGCGAAGTGCGCGATCGGCGAAGGTGCGGATGGCGGCGGCAAGCCTCTCTGCCGGCGGCTCGCCCGTATCCGCCACCGCGCGGACGATGCCGACCTCGCGCGCCGAGACGGTGGCGACGATCTCGGCGCAGAGTTCGGCCTTGGACGACCAGTGGCGATACACCGTTCCGGTCGCGACGCCCGCCCGGGCGGCGACATTGTCCACCTGCGCCGCCGGCCAGCCGCCCTCGGCGACGAGATCGCGCGCCGCCCGAAGGATCCGCGCGCGCTTGTCGGCGAGCCGGCGTTCGCCCTTCTCCGTCCGCTGATAGACCATCGCCCGACAGCGCCCCGCTCCAAGCAATGAACCCGGGTTCATCTTCAAGAAATGAACCTGGGTTCAGACCCGATGTCAAGCCGATGCCTGCGGGCCGATCGGCGCCCGCCGGCGAGACTGCCTGGCCGCGTCAGGCGGCGGGAAGGTCGCGCAGAAAGGCGAGGAGTGCGGCGTTGAAGGCCTCGGGCCGGTCGATATTGGCCGCATGGCCGGCGCCCTCGATCACCACCTTCCGCGCGCCCGGAATCTTGGCCGCCATGTAATCGCTGGCGGCGAGGAAGGGCTTGTCCTCGGACCCCACCACCACCAGCGAGGGCACCCGGATACCGGGCAGCGACTGGATCACCGTGTCGTCGCGCTGCGCCAGCATGCCGCGCGCGGCGCCCGCCAGGCCCTTTGCCCCGCGATGGGTGCCGAGGCGGCGTTCGGCGCTGCCGGAGGAGAGGGCGGCGAGGCCTTCGGCCTCGAACCGCCGGGCGGTTTCCTCGGCGCGGCTGTTCCAGGCGGTCCGCGCCTCGTCCTTCTTGAAGCCCGGACCGGTGTCGATGATGAGGAGGGCCCGCACGCGGCCGGGATGCCGCGCATGGAAGGCGAGCGACATGTAGCCGCCGAGCGAGAGGCCGCCCACGATCGCGGTCTTCGCCCCCACGGCCTCGAGGATGGCCGCCATGTCGGCGACGGTCGCGGCTTCCGAATAGAGCGCGGGATCGTCCGGGCTGCCGGACTGCCCATGACCGCGCATGTCCCAGAGCACCAGCTTGTGCCCGGCCGAGAGTGCGGCAACCTGGCCGCGCCACATCTCGGCGGTGGCGGAATAGCCGTGGGTGAGCAGCAGCACCGGCCCCTCGCCATGCACCTCGTAGTGAAGCGCCACGCCGTCGCGGGTGAGCGTCGCCATTTCGTTTCCTGCCCCTGGAGGTTGCTCTTTTCCCGATGAGAACCGGTTTGGCGGCGGCTGTCGAGCAGGCCGTCGTGACAAGCCCGCCCGCAGCCCATAGCATCGCCGCCTGCGCCCCAGAACGCCTGCCGGGAGAAACGACCATGACCAGCGAGTCCGCCGATCCGCTCGGCTTCGCGCCCGACTACGACGCCGCCATCCCCTACATGCAGCGGACGCGGGAGTACTACAAGGCGATCGGCTATACGACGCCCTACCGCTGGGCGCATTACCTCGACGCGCCCTTCGCGCCGCTCACGACGCCGCTCTCCCAGGCGCGGGTCGCCATCGTCACCACGGCAGCACCCTACCAGCCCGACAAGGGCGACCAGGGGCCCGGTGCCGCCTACAACGGCGCGGCCAAGTTCTACCAGGTCTATGACGGCGACACGGGCCGCGAGCACGACCTGCGCATCTCCCATATCGGCTATGACAGGAAGCACACCACGGCCACCGATCCCGGCACCTGGTTCCCGCTGCCGGCGCTGCGCCGGGCCGCGGCGGCCGGGCGCATCGGCGCGGTCGCGCCGCGCTTCTTCGGCGCGCCGACCAACCGCAGCCACCGGGTGACGATCGACACCGACGCGCCGGAGATCCTGCGCCGCGCCCGCGCCGACGGCGTGGACGCGGCGGTGATCGTGCCGAACTGCCCCGTCTGCCACCAGACCGCGACGCTGACCGCGCGGACGCTGGAAGCCGGCGGCATCCCGACCGTGGTGATGGGCTGCGCCAAGGACATCGTGGAACATGCCGCCGCCCCCCGCTTCCTGTTCAGCGACTTCCCGCTCGGCAATTCCGCCGGCCGGCCGCAGGACCCGGCCTCACAGGACGAAACCCTGGAACTGGCGCTGCGCCTCCTGGAGTCCGCAGCCGGGCCGCGCACCACGATGCAGTCGCCGCTGCGCTGGAACGCGGACGGGAAATGGAAGCTCGACTATCTCAACCTCGAGCAGATCTCGCCCGAGGAGCTGAAGCGCCTGCGGGCCGAGTTCGACCGCCAGAAGGAAGCGGCACTCCCCAACCGCCTCGCCAAGGCGAGCTGAGCGGATGCCGGCGGCGGCGGAGGGCGCGCGCCCGTTCGAGGGCGTGAAGATCCTGGACTTCACCCAGGTGCTGGCCGGGCCCTATGCCAGCTTCCAGCTGGCGCTGATGGGGGCCGAGGTGATCAAGGTGGAGCGGCGCGAGGGCGAGGACGCGCGCCGCACGCCGCTCTCCCGCGAATGGGCGGACCGGGGCATGGCACCCTCCTGGCTCGCCATCAACGGCAACAAGAAGAGCCTGACCCTCGACCTGCAAGCCCCGAAGGCCAAGGAGATCATCCGCCGCCTGGTGGCGGAGGCCGACGTGGTGATGGAGAATTTCCGTCCCGGGGTGATGGATCGGCTGGGGCTGGGATACGAGGCACTGTCGGCGATCAACCCGAAGCTGATCTATGCCGCGATCTCGGGCTTCGGTCATACCGGTCCCGATAGTGGCGAGGCCGGCTATGACGGCCGCATCCAGGCCATGTCGGGCATCATGTCGATCACCGGGCACGAGGAGAGCGGCCCGACGCGGGCGGGCTTCGCCGTCTGCGACACGCTGTCGGGCATGACGCTCGCCTTCGGCGTGGCGAGCGCGCTCTTCCAGCGGACGCAGACTGGGCGCGGCCAGAAGGTCGACGTGTCGATGCTGGACGCGACGCTCGCCTTCCTGGCACCCGCCATCGCCGATTGGACGGTGGCCGGGCACCGGCAGATGCAGTCGGGCAACCAGGCCGTCAGCCGCCGGGTGACGGCCAACCTGTTCAGATGCGGCGAGGGGCACCTGCTGCTCGCCGTCAACAACGACAAGCAGTACACGGCGCTGATGAAGGCGCTGGGTCTGGAGCACACCTTCGACGACCCGCGCTTCGCCGACTGGTTCCTCAGGAACGAGAACGCCGCGGCCTTGCGGGCCCTGATCGAGGAGAAGCTCGAGGCCGATACGCCGCTCAACTGGGAGGCGCGGCTGAACGCCGCCGGGGCGCCCTGCGCCAGCATCTGGCGGATCGAAGACGTGATCGAACATCGCCAGGTGAAGGCGCGCGGGCTGATGCAGACGGTGGACACGGCCTTTGGCCCGCTCCGCTTCGCCGGCAGCGGGGTGACGCTGGCGCATGGCCAGCCGCGGCTCGATCGCGCCGGCCCGGCGCTGGGCGCCGATACCGATGCCGTCCTGGCCGCGGCCGGCTTCGGCCCCGAGGAGATCGCCGCGCTCAGGGCCGAGGGCGTGGTCTAGCGCGTGGCGACGGCCGCCGCCGGCGATGCTTCGGCGGGCTTCCAGAAGTTCGCCACCAGGATGCCCGCCAGCACCAGTACGAGGCCGAGGATCAGCAGCGCCGTCACCGGCTCGCCCAGGACGAGGCCGCCGAGCAGCATGGCGGTGATCGGGTTGAGCGTGAGGTAGATCACCGTGCGGCTGGGCGGCAGCCAGCGCAAAGCCCAGGTGAAGAGCACGAACTGCAGCGCGCCGCCGAAGGTGCCGAGGAAGACGAGCGCGATCCATCCCCGCGCGCTGAAGCCGGGCCAGGCGGAAAGCGCGCCTTCGGCAACCGCCAGCGGCAAAAGTGCCAGCACGCCGAACAGCATCGCCAGCGCGGTGACGAAGAGCGGCCCGTGCCGCCCGAGGACCGGGCGGCTGAAGGTCGAGTAGATCGCAGCACTGAAGGCACCGAGCAGCATCAGCGCGTCCCCCTTCAGCATCTCCGTCCCCTGCCCGGCCAGGGCCGCCGGCCCGAAGACCACCGCGATGCCGGTGAAGGCGAGGGCGACGCTCGCCACCTTGCCGCGGCTGAGGGCCTCGCGGCCGAATAGCGCGGCGACCAGGAGCGTCTGGACCGGGATGGTGGCGAGCCCGATCGCTCCGCGCGCGGCGGTGGTATAGGCGAGGGCGGCGCTGAAGGCCCAGGGAAAGAAGCCGAAGAAGAGGGCGCCGAGAACGGCGATCTTCCCCACCTCCCGCGCAGGGAGCCCATGCTTCGGCCAGAGGACGAAGACGAGCGGCGCGAGGCAGGTCCCGGCGATGACATAGCGGTAGAAGGAGAGGCTGACCGGGTCGCTTTCCCCCACCGCGATGCGCGTCGCCACCACCCCGACACCGGCGCTGAGCGCGGCCGCCGCCGCGGCCAGATTCGCGAGCAGGATCCTGTTCATCGCTTGGTCCTCAGCCTTGTCACTTTCGATTTGAAAGTCACTCTAGGCGAATAGACTTCCAAAATGCAAGTGACTGGCCTATACGGATATCCGGCAGGATGAAGGGATGGGCCGCGGATGGCGAAACCCCTGAAGGCGAAGGGACATGCGTTCCGCTCCGAATGCTCGATCGCGCGCTCGCTGGAGTTGCTGGGCGACAAGTGGACGCTCTTGATCGTGCGCGACCTGATGTGGCACGGGCGGCATACCTTCCAGGCGCTGCAGGACAGCGCCGAAGGCATGCCCTCCAACATTCTCGCCGATCGCCTGCGCCGGCTGATGGCCTGGCGGCTGGTGCGGCGCGAGGCCTACCAGGACCGGCCCCTGCGCCACACCTATCACCTGACCGAGGACGGCCGCGCGCTGGAGCCCGTGCTGCTGCAGGTCATGCAGTGGGGGCACGAGCATCTGGGCGGCGGCAGATTCCAGCCGCCGGGCGGGAAGACGGCCGCTATCGCAGTCCCGCCAGAACCCGGTCGATGACGGCGAGGTTGGGGGCCCAGCCATAGGCCTCGCGCACATAGGCGCAGGCCGACTGGCCGAGGCGGTCGCGCGTGGCGGCATCGGTGTCGAGCAGCAGGCACGCATAGGCGGCCGGATCGTCGGCGATGCGCACATGCGCATGCGCCGCCTTCTCCACCCCCTGCATGGCGGGGCTGGCGGCGACGATGAACTTCGCCATCGCCATGCCCTCCAGCACCTTGTTCTGGATGCCGCGCGCGATCCTGAGCGGCACGACGATGGCGGTGGCATGGGCGATATAGGCGCGGATGTCCTCCACCCGGCCGGTGACCAGGATATTGGGATGGGCGCCGAGCGCCTTCACCGCATCGGTCGGGTTGGACCCCACGATGGCGAAGCGGGCCTCGGGCTGGCGCGCGAGGATCAGGGGGAAGACCTCGGCGGCGAACCACTGGGCCGCATCGATATTGGGCCAGTAGTCCATGGCACCGGTGAAGGCATAGACCGGTCCTGGACCGTAGGGATTGCCGGAGGCGACGGCCGGATCGAAGAAGGCGGTGTCGACGCCGTTGTTGGCGTGGCCGATCTTGGTCGCACTCTCGGGCGCCAGCTTGCGGAACAGCTCGGCCTCGTTCTGCGAGCAGAGAATGACGCCGCCGAAGGCGCGCGCGGCCTCGCGCTCGAGGTCGAGCAGCGTCCGCCCCTCGCGGGTATAGACCCATCGCATCGGCTGGCCGGTGGTGGCGGCGTATTGCGTCCATTTGTCGGAATCGACATCGACGAAATCGACCAAGCAACGCGCGGCCGGCACCAGCTTCTGTTCCAGCACATAGGGCGTGACGGCGGAGGAGTAGCAGAAGATGTGGCTGGGCTTCACCCGCGCGGCGACGTCGCCGACCCAGGCCGACAGAGCGGCATCGTGGAAGTACCAGCGCGTCAGGCTGTCGCCGGTGAGGAAGCTCTTCAGCGAGCGGAGCTTGGCGAGCCTGGGGTCGAGCTTCACGAAGCGGCATTCGCCGCCGCAGATTTCCTGGAGCTTCTGCGTATATTGCCAGTCGTGCGGATCGTCGATGAAACAGCCCAGATGGATGCGGAACGACCGGCGCAGATGCGCCAGGATGTTCCAGGAGCGGATCTTGTCCCCCTTGTTGGGCGGATAGGGGATGCGCTGGGAAAGGAAGATGAGGTCGTCCATCGAATCGCTGGTCAGCCGGTCACGGCAAGGTAGCAGGGCGCGCCCGGCAGGATGGATGCAGAGCATTGAGCATTCGTGACCTTCCCGAATCCCGGTCGATACCCTGGGGCATCGAGGAGCCGGCGGCCGGGGCGGGGCTGCCGGCCATCACCCTCCTCACGCCCTGCCTGAACCGGGCCGACCTGATCGGGGCGATGCTGCGGAGCGTGGCGGCACAGAACTATCCCGGACTGCGCCACATCGTGGTCGATGGCGGTTCCACCGACGGCACGCTCGACATCCTGGCGCGGCATCCTTCCCTGCGGGTGGTGCGCCAGGCCAGCCACGGTTCGCACGAGGCGATGAACGAGGGGCTGCCGCTGGTCGAAACGCCGGTCGTGGGCTTCCTCAATACCGACGACCTGCTGCTGCCCGGCGTCCTGCGGCGCGCGGGCGAGGCCTTCGGCGCCGATCCCGGCCTGCAGGCGCTGCGCTTCCGGGCGGCATTGTTCGAACGGGCGGATGACGACAGGATCGAGGCCACGGCGGAGATCGTCGAGCCGGCGGCGGAGCATCGCCTCGACGAGTTGCTGCACGGCACGCCTGGTTTCAACGCCTGGTTCTTCCGCACCGACACTGTCCGCGCGCTGGGCGGGTTCGACACCGCCTTCGACGTGGCCGGCGACCGCGAGCTGCTGCTGCGGCTGCTTCGATCCGGAGCGAAGATCCAGACACTGCCGCTGCTGGGCTATGCCTACCGGCGGCATGCCGGATCGCGCACGCTGGACCACGGGGCGCGGCTCAGGCTCGCCATCCTGGCCGATCACGTGGCCATCGCCCGCAAGCACCTGCCCGGCGCCGGGCCGGCGCTGCGCGGGCCGCTCGCCGACTGGCATGCGTTCGAGACGGCGCGGCTGGGACTTCAGCACGTGAAAGCCGGCGCCATCGGCGCGGCGATCGGGCTGGCCGCCGCGGCCTTCGCCGCCGATCCGGCCTGGCCGGCAAGGGTCGGCGCGGGCCGTCGCCGGGCCGCTGCGCTCGCGGATTCGATCACTTCAGCCATCCCGTCAGGCGCTGCCTGAGGGCACCGAGGAGGGCGCGCAGCGGCACATAGTCCGCCGGGTGCGCGCGGAGGTGTTCGAACGCCTCGATCACCTCCACGCTCGGCACGACGGAACCGGAGGCGGCGAGTTTCCCGCGGATGCGGTCCGCCCAGACGGCATGGCGCGCCGCCCGTTCGGCCAGGACGGCGCGGGCGGCCGGCACGCGGAACCGCGAGGTGACGGCATCGACGGTGCCGAAGGGCGTGATCGCGGTACAGCGCAGCCACAGGTCCCAATCCTCGAGATAGGTCTGTTCGGGATCGAAGCCGCCGGCCTCATCCAGCAGCGAGCGGCGGACCAGCACCGACTGGATCGGCATCTGGTTGGCGGCATGCAGCAGGGCCCGCGTCACCTTCGCCGGCCCGACGACACGGCCGCCGCGCGGCCAGCTCCCTTCACCGTCCGGATCGCGCACCGGCACGCGCAGCGACCGGGCGACCACGGCACCGAGAGCGGGAGAGCGGTCGAGTTCGGCGGCGAGCGTGGCGACATGCCGGGGCTCCAGCTCGTCGTCGTCGTCGAGAAAGCCGATATAGGTGCCGGTGGCGGTGGAGAGGCCGAGATTGCCACCCCTGGCCATGCCGAGACCGGGCGCGCTGATGTAGCGGAGGTTGCGCCCGGGGCCCAGGAGCACCTCGGCGGCGACGGGGCCGAGCACACCCGGCCCGTCCTCGACCAGCACGATCTCCACCCGGCCCCAGCTCTGCGCGTTGATGGAACGCAACGCCGCCTGCAGCCAGCGCCGCCGCCGGCCGAGGGTGCGGACGATGATGCTGACCGGTGTCGTCAGCCCGCCCGCCCCCACAGCCCGATCGAGCGCAGCAGGCGGAAGAAGCCGAGGCCGCGCAGGAAGCGGGCGATGCGGTTGTTGACGATGCCCGAGACCTGCAGTTCCAGATGCACCAGCCGGTGCTGCAGGTCGGCCACGCCATGCTGGGCCCGCTCGGCGATGGACCCGACCCGGTCGACGCGGCGGCGAAGCTCGCCCGCCTCCAGGATGATGAGGTCGAGCTTGCCCAGGATGGCGGCGACCGCGTCGCCAGGCAGCGCCTCCTCGCCGCCGCCGGCACGGATCGCGGCGGCGCGCGCGGCAGCAGCGGCGGCCTCGCCGCGCAGCATCGCGACCTCGCGGCCGGCCTCTGCCGATGCCGCCTCGACCTCGCCCAGCAGGTGGCGGGCGGCCTTGATCTCGAGCGCCTCCAACGTGTCCGCGCGCAGCACCTCCGGCCCCTCGACGCTGCCGAGATCGACCGCCCCGAGCCGGCGGGGAAAGGCGAGCCAGGCACCGTTCCACTCGACCACCTCGTATTCGGCGCCGGCGCCGAACAGCCGGACGGCCAGCGCGTCGGCATCCTCCACCGCGCGCATCGCGGCCTCGATGCTCTCGCCCCGGCGAATGCGGGGATCGCGCAGGGCGAGGGGATTGGAGAAGTCGATCGCCCCCAGATAGCGCGGCACCGCATAGACGGTGCTGCCATGCGCGATCAGATTGCAGTGCCCCGCCTCGCCCACCATCTTGGGCGCGCCCTGGTCGCGCTTGAAAAGCGTGAAGTTCGGCGATTTTGCCACCGCCTCCTTGGTGAAGGCGCGGAAGTAATCCGGGTCGATCAGCTTCTCCAGGCGCTTCTCGCGATCCGGCTCCACGCCGGTCCGCTCCAGGCGGATCGCCTCGTTCTCCTTCAGCGCCATGGTGCGGCCGTCCTTGCGCACGGCGAGCGCCGTGGTGGACATGTTCCGGCCGTCCGAAGGCCCGATGTAGTTGAAGTCGCCGTCGGTGCCCGGATGCCAGGAATGGTAGATGTAATGGGTCTGGTGCCATATCTCCTTGCGGCCGAGATTCTGCAGCCGGAAGGTCAGGTCGTAGGGGCCGCAGACATGGCCCAGGTAGTCGAGGTGCTCGTCCGCCCCGCCGATGGCGACGATGTCCTTCCGCCATGCCGCCATGCAGGCGCCGTAGTTGCGGGTATGCAGCGGATCGACGCTGTCCCAGACACCGGTGGTCTTGCCGTCCTGCCAGTTGATCGCGCCTTCGCCCTTCATCGCCTCGAAGGAGGGGTAGTTGAAGGGATAGAAGTCACGGCGCACGTTCCGGATCTGGTCGATGTGCAGGATGATGTTGGGGTCCTGCTCGAAGCTCTCGACGATGGTGCGGATGAAGCCCGGTTCGAACATCGCGTCCGAATCACAGATGACGATGATGTCGCCGCGCGCGCGGGCAATACCCACGTTGTACATGAGATGTTTGTGATAATAGAGGGCGTCGGGAATATCCATGACGACCCAGGCATCGACCGGCGGCGGCGACCCTTTGGCGGCCGCTTCCTGCATCCGGCGGTCGATTTCCTTCGCCCGCAGGCCGTAATACTCGACCCAGATGATCTCGTAGTCGGTCCGTGGCACGTCCTGCTGGGCCAGGTAGTCGAGCGAATGGAAGCTCTCCCGGCAGTTCCAGTCCAAGAGGACGAGGCTGACCTTCGGGTTCGCTACCCGAGGATTGTCGAAAAGCGTACGCATGGATCCCCCGACGCGACAGTGCGCTTCATTGCGCCGATTTGAAGGCCGAGGTCAAGACGTTCAGACGCTCTTCGATGGCTTCGACCGAGGCGCTGCGCCGTCCGGCGGCCGCCGCGACGGCAGCCGATACCTCTTCCTCGGCAGCGGCCACGGCCGCCCGGGCGGCGGCGACCTCGGCCGCCAGGCGTTCGCGGCGTATAGCCGCCAGTTCGCGCATCGCCTCGCTCGCCACCGCCTCGGCATCGGCAAGCCGCGCGGCGAGCCGGCGCGGCAGATCCCCGCTCATCGCCCGCGCCCGCGCATCGCGTTCCAGGGCGGCGGCACGCCCCTCGAGATCGAGGAGGCGGCGCGTGCGATCGGAGACGCTCGCTTCGAGACCGGCCAGTCGCTGCGTGCGCTCGGAGAGGGTCGTCTCCAAGGCCGTCAGCCGCGACAGGAGTTCCGATCGGCCCGCCTCGATGGACAAAATGCGCGCAGTTCGTTCCTGCAGGGCGCCCTCGCTGCCCTGGACGCGTGCATCCAGACGGGTGGCGGTGGCCTCCAACGCGGCGACGCGGGCGGTGCGTTCGGCGATCGTGGCCTCGAGGTCGGAGAAGCGGCGATCCATGAGACCGTGGTGCTGGCTTCCCGTGCGGCCGACGGCATCGATCGCGCGCCGCAGGGCGGCCTCCGTGCGCCGCTGCACTTCAGCGGCGACCCGTGCCGCCACCTCACCGACGGTCCGCCCGAGGATCACCTGCGAGGGGGCGTATTGCCGCCGCAGCCGATCGTCGTCGAGTTCGATATCGACTTCGCCCAGCGACTGCTCGACGGCGATCGCCCTTGTTTCAGAGGCGAACAGGTTGAAGCCGAACAGGTCTCCGCTCGGCTTCGGTACGCCATATCGTTGCATGTCGGATGACAGGGCATCGATCAGCGAGCCGAGATGCCGGTCCGCCAGACCTGCCGAAGCCGGTTCCCCAGCCCCGTCTTTAAGGATGGCCAGGCTTTCCGCCCGCCTTTCCCCGGCAACAAACGCGCGGCCGTCGAACTGTATCGGTGTCCCGTCGGGATCATCGGCTACCCAAAGAGGCCAGGGCCCGGCGGCGGACGCGGACCAGGTCCAGGCCGGCGCAACGCCGAACCGACGAGAAAGCTCCTCCAGCAGGAACGCCGAAGGTTCCGCATAGATGCTTTCCAGCGCCAAAGCCAAATTTGTGGGTATGGGCAGCGCCACGCCGACGTTGAAAGCCTCGCCGAGCGCATAGGCCGACCAGTCCGCGGGAGGCTCGACACCGAGAAAGCGGAACAGACGGCTCATGCCCACTTCAGGGGCGGCGGCGAGCGTCTCGATGTCGGCAACCAGCATCTGCTCGTCGCCGAACACGCCGGCCCATCGATCGATGATCCTTCGATAGTCGGTGCAGGCGCGCGCGTAGTCTCCGAGAACGAAGCGCAAGCAGGCCCGCTCGTCGATTGCCGCAATGCCGCCAGGGGTGTCGCGGAACACGTCCTCCCGGTAGAGCGCGCAATGCTTCAAGTGCGACCAGATTCGCTCCGGTGGACGGCGAAGCAGCATGATCAGTTTCAGATCCGGCTTCAGCGCGTGAATGGCGCGGATGGCCCCTTCCGGCAGCAACGCATAGGTGGGCGTCGCCTCTCCCTTCAGCCTCCCGGCACCGGCGGCGAAGGATTCGACATAGCGCGCAATCTCCGATGCGCGCCACCCATTGTCGAAGTAGTGCAGTTCCTTTTCGGGCGGAACGTAGATTTCGGGATGCCGGCCGAGATTAGCGGCCACCCAGGTGGTACCCGTCTTCGGGGGCGCCACGATCAGGAAATCGGGCAAGAGCGCCGCCTGGTCCGCGGTAAGCGGACCCAGGAAATCGGCATACCAGGTCCAGTCTTCTGCCGGTTCCGACCACAGCGGACGGCGGCTCGTTGTCACAGCGGCACCACGCGGCATTCTTCCATCCACAATTGAACTCTTCCTCCCGTCAGGGCGCCGATGATAGCGGTTGTGAAGAGACAGAGAACTCGTATCTGATCTCCCGCGGGGTGCCGTCGGGTGATTCGTCGCCAGGCAGTGCGTATGCTACCCGCCTTTGGCCGACGCGAACCGCTGCCGAGGACGGAAGGCACAACCCGTTTCACTTCGAGACTGCCTCATGCTCCTGACCGAAATCCTTGCGGACTTCAAGGCCTCCCACCAAGCAGACAGACGCTGGCGTGAAACCGCGGCCTACAAGCTCAACACATTCTGGGGCGGTGCCAATCAAGCCGAAATATTCGGCAGTCTTGGCGCGGCCGCCGATAACGAGGAAGCCCTCGCCCTCATCCTCAACTCGGAACTGTACACTCATCACGCCCACACCGATGTCGTCGATCCCTCGATCCGCTGGCATCTCGACACCTATCGGCACCTCGGTATCGACATCGACGCGCTTCCGCCTGCAGTCACAGAACTGAGCGCCTTTCCGGAGCGCCAGCGCCGAAGCATCAACGGTCGTCTGGTATCGCCCGATTTGTTTCGCCACATCTTCGTCGCGCAACACGCCAACAGGATGCTTTCGCAACGCACTCGCCCGCGCGTCATCGAATTGGGCAGCGGAACAGGTGCGGTCGTGGCCATGATGAGAGCGCTGGGCGGCGATGCGGTCTATGTTCTCTGTGATATTTCGGAGTCGTTGATCTTCGCGCGGCTTGCGCTCGCCGTCCGCTATCCCGAAGCGCGGACCCTCTGGGTCAAGGATGTTCGCGACCTCGAGCCCGACAACCTCGAGGAGTACGATTTTGTCTTCATGCCGACGATGTTCGCGGAGCATCTGGCATCGTCCGCCTTCGATCTCTTCATGAATTTTCATTCCCTCGGCGAGTTCGACAACAGCGCCACCCGCTTCTGGATGCGATGGCTGCATGCCGGTACCGGGCCGGATCATATACTTGTCTGCAATCGCTATCTGAATTTCGGGCTCAAGGGACAGCATGAATGGCGCCTCCATGAGAACGAGGCATCCGTTGGCTATGACGCGCGCTGGCGGCCGCTGACCTGGGAACTCGAGCCACGGCACCTCGCCTGCCCCTACATCCGCACGGTGAACTCCCGCTACCTGCTGCTGGCAGCGCAGAACGGCGGCCCGAAGGCGGAAGAGGCGCGGAAGGAGGAGGCAAGGCGTTCGTTGCAAGTCGCCATGCAGACAAATGAACTGGCCGTACTTCGCGACGGCCCGCCGACTTCCTATCGGCTCGGCATGCTCAACCACGATCTCGGCATGACGGGCCCGCTCTTTCATCTCTGGAACGCCGTGAGGCTGGATGAAAGTGCGGAAACCTTGGAGGCTTTGCTCGCCTATATCGACGCCTTGTTTCCGCCCGGCGAGCGCTTCATCGAGGAGCGCAGCTACTACACCGAAAGACTACGCCGCTATTCGCCCGGCGGCGCTTGCTCGGCACCGCTAGCCGCAAACGGCGCCAATCAGCCGCACACAAGCGGACGCAAGGTTCGCCTCCTTGCGAACCATGGGGGCTACAACATCGTCCTCCTGGGAGATCAGGCGGTCGCAATCCTGCAGGCATTGGGTCCGCTCGACTTGAATACGGAGCGGCTGGGCGACCGGGAACTGCCTCCTTACGTCCTCCGGCTCGAGGATGTTGCCCTGCCCGAAAGCGAAACGATCGCGCGGTTGGCGCGCCGGATCGACCTGTTTCGCGAAAGCTCCTAGGTGTCAGGCAACCCTGGTCGACCTCGTCCTCGACTCTGCTAAGCTGAGCGTATGGACGTAGGCCGGGGGTGTCGGATGCTGCACCGGTTTCTGGTGATCGTGCTAACCGGGCTTCTCGGCGGCTTGCAGGCGGTTCCGGCCGGCGCCGCCCCCCAGCCGGTCGACCTCGAACTCGTCCTCGCGGTCGACGTCTCCGGCTCGGTCGATGCCGACGAGGCGAGGCTGCAGCGGCAGGGCTATGCCGACGCGCTGCGCGATCCGGAAATCCACAAGGCGATCCGCGCCGGCATCCTGGGCCGGGTGGCGATCACCTATTTCGAGTGGTCGAGCCTCGACCACAAGTCGATCGTCGCCCCCTGGACGCTGGTCGACGGCCCGCAGAGCGCCATGGCGCTGGCGAGCCACCTGGCCGAGGCGCCGATCCGCACCGGCATGCGCACCTCGATCACCGGCGCCATCGTCTTCGCCATGACCTTGTTCGACGAGAAGGCCTTCGAGGGCACGCGGCGCGTCATCGACATCTCCGGCGACGGGCCGAGCAACGAGGGCGGCGACGTGCGGGATGCGCGCGATGCCGCCCTGGCGAGGGGGTTCGTCATCAACGGCCTGCCGATCATCAACGAGCGGCCGAACCGCTTCGGCTTCCCCGTCCTGCAGGATCTCGACAAGTACTACGAGGGCTGCGTCACCGGCGGTCCCGGTTCCTTCGTCATCGTGGCCCGCGATTTCGAATCCTTCGGCGTCGCCATCCGCCGCAAGATGCTGCTGGAGATCGCCTCCGTCCCGGCGGCGCGCAAGATGGCATCGGCGGATCCGACGCTGCCGAGACTGCGGCGCGTGCAGGACCGGGTGCCGCCCTATCACGGTGGCTGCGACATCGGCGAGCGGCAGTCGCGCGACTTCTGGCGCAACCGCTTCGGGCCGTGAGCGGGGCGGCGCCCCGCCGCCACTCGCCCCCACCGCTACTTGCCGATGTTCTCCTCCAGGATCCGCGTGCTCTGGAATCGGTCGCCGATGAGCCAGCGGCCGGTGGGCGTGGTGGAGGCGCCCTGGTGGAAGAATTTCAGCGTGTTGAAGTAGACATACCAGGCATCGCCATCCTTCTCGGCGGTGGCGACCTGGTACTCGTCCCAGACCCAGTGATAGATGGTGGCGTTGACGGTGCCGGCGCTGGTACCGGCCCGCAGGTCCGCCTCCTTCTTCTCCTTGCGCTGAACCCGGTCGCTGTTGATCACGAGGCGCTTGTAGCCGGCGATCTGGTAGGAGGGGTTCTTCAACACCTCCTCGGCGATCTTGAGGTACTTGTCATCGGTCATGCCCGCCTTGGGCATGCGCGAGCCGGCGAGCGCCTGGGTGTACTTGCCCTCGTAGCCGGTCACGGCGGCCGAAAGCGTCGCCGTTTGGGCGGCGCGGTCGGGGGCGTCCTTGCGGCCGAGCGCCGCCTCGAAGGCCTTGGCCGTATCGATCGCGGAGAGGCCGCCCTTCAGTTCGGCCAGATAGCCCTCGCGCTGGCCCTTGCCGAGCAGGCGGTTGGCGCGATGCCCCGCATCGGCGGGATCGGTGGCGGCGAGGAAGGCGGCCTTCTCGAGCACGCCGCCGATATGGGCGTCCATGTTCTGCATGGCGCCCCGGCTCACCTCGACGATGCTGCTCTGCCGATGCGACACCGCCCAATGCCTCAGCCGCTCGATGCGCTGGTCCTTCACCCCCGCCGCCACGAGCCGGTCGAGCACCGCCTTGTCGGCCTCGGACTGCTGGTAGAGCGCGACGAGGGTGGCGGCGAAGGCGCGCGCCTGATCGGGCGGACCATCGGGCTTGAAGTCCTGCGCCTGTGGCACCTTGCGCGCCTGCAGGCGCGTGTCGATCTCGGCGAGCTGGCCGTCGACGTCGCCGAGCGCGCCCATCTTGGCCTTTGCCTCGCCGACGCGCTGGGCGAGCTTCGCCTTGACCGCGTCGAGTTCCTGCAGCACCGGCGCAACGTCGGGATGTCCGGCCGGCAGGCGCTCCAGTTCGGCGCCCTGGTTGTCGGCCGAGCGCGTGAACCGCGAAAGCTGCTGCTCGTCGGTGAAGGACTGGAAGCCGGCCTTGTCGATGTCCTGCCCGAGCGAGGCGATATTGCGCTGGACCCGGGCGAGACGCGCCTTGTCGGACGAATTGAGGGTGGCCTGGGCGCCGCCCGGCGGCGTGGCGGGCGCCGGTGCGGCGGCCGAGGGCTGCGCCGGTGCCGGCTTCTTCGCCGTCGCCACGATATCGGCCTGCAGGTTGTTGTAGCGCCGGGCCGCGTCGCGCCACTGCGCATGCTGCTTGTCGGGGACCGCCTTCAGGCGATCGCCCAGCGGCTTCAACGCCTCGATATAGCCGTTCGCGGTCGGCCGGTCGCCCGGCTGCAGCGACTTCGCCAGCCCCTCGTACTTCTCGATTTCCTTCAGCGCCTCGACCACCACGGGATCGGCCGCGGCCTGGGCCAGGCGCCACTCGGAAGCCGCGGCAAACCCGGCAGCCGTGCTGCCCAGCAGGACTGCCGCGAGCGCGCCCGCGAACCGAAACCGTCGCATTCTTCCTCCCCCTGGCCGATGCGGGGCTAGAGCGCCCTCGCCTGATCGCGCAGCACGAACTTCTGTATCTTGCCTGTCGATGTCTTCGGCAGGTCGGTGAAAACGACCGTTCGCGGACATTTGAAGTGCGCGAGGTTTTCCCGGCAGAAGGCGATGATCTCCTTGTCGGTCGCCTTGGCGCCGTTCTTGAGCGTCACGAAGGCGCAAGGCGTCTCTCCCCATTTCTCGTCGGGGCGCGCCACCACCGCCGCCTCCAGGATGGCGGGATGGCGGTACAGCACGCTCTCCACCTCGAGGGTCGAGATGTTCTCGCCGCCGGAGATGATGATGTCCTTCGAACGGTCGCGGATCTCGATATAGCCGTCGGGATGCAGCACCGCGAGATCGCCCGAATGGAACCAGCCATGCGCCAGCGCCTCGTCGGTCGCCTTCTGGTTCTTCAGGTAGCCTTTCATCACGATGTTGCCGCGGAACATGATCTCGCCCATCGTCTGGGCGTCGGCCGGCACCTCCGTCATCGTCTCGGGGTCCATGACCTTGATCGATTCCAGCATCTGGTAGCGCACGCCCTGGCGCGCGCGCAGGCGGGCGCGCTCGGACAAGGGCAGCGGGTCCCAGGCCGCATGCCAGGCGCTGACCACGGCGGGGCCATAGGTCTCGGTCAGGCCGTAGACGTGGTTGATGTGGAAGCCGAGTTCCTCCATCGACTGGATGACGGCGGCGGGCGGCGCGGCGCCCGCGGTGGTCACCTTCACGCCGGGCTTCAGGCCTTCCTTCAGCTTCGGATCGGCGTTGATCAGCATGGTGAGCACGGTGGGCGCGCCGCAGAAATGGGTGACGCCGTGCTTCTTCATCAGCTCGAAGATCAGCACCGGATCCACTTTCCGCAGGCAGACGTTGACGCCCGCCATGGCCGCCACGGTCCAGGGGAAGCACCAGCCGTTGCAGTGGAACATCGGCAGGGTCCACAGATAGACCGGGTGCTGGGGCATGCCCCATTCCAGCGCATTGCCGACCGCGTTCAGATAGGCGCCGCGATGATGATAGACGACGCCCTTGGGATTGCCGGTGGTGCCCGAGGTGTAGTTGAGCGAGATGGCGCGCCATTCGTCGTCGGGATGCTGCCAGGCGAAGGCAGGGTCGCCGGCGGCGATGAAGGCCTCGTATTCGATATCGCCGAGGCGCTCGCCGGGGCCGGTGTATTCCGGATCGTCGATGTCGATGATCAGCGGCTTCACCTCGGCATGCGCGAGGGCCGATTTCGCCGTGGCCGACAATTCGCGATCGACCAGGAACACCTTGGCGCCGGCATGGTCGAGGATGAAGCCGACCGCCGGCCCGTCGAGGCGCGTGTTGATCGAATTCAGCACGCCGCCGATCATGGCGACGCCGAAATGCGCCTCGTAATGGGCCGGGATGTTGGTGGCGAGGACGGCGACGGTGTCGCCGACGCCCACGCCCTTGGCGGCCAGCGCGCTGGCGAGGCGCCGGCAGCGGGCATAGGTTTCCGCCCAGGTGTATTTCAGCCTGCCGTGGATGACCGAGGTGTAGCCCGGATAGACGGAGGCCGCGCGCTCGATCAGGGAAAGCGGGGTCATCGGCGTGTAGTTGGCCGGTGTCCGGGGCAGGTCGTTCTCGTAGGGATTGGCCATGCACGCCTCCTGAACAGCGCAAATCCGGATTTTCGCCGGATGCTAGGTCATGCCGGAGGGGCCTTCAATTGCGAAGGCGGCTCAAGCCTCCGATTCGGCCAGAATAACCCGCGCGCGGTCGCGGTCGGCGGCGATCTGGGCTTTCAGCGCCTCCAGCCCGTCGAACTTCCGCTCGGGCCGGATGTAGTCGACGAATTCGACCCAGAGCCGCCGGCCGTAGAGATCGCCCTGGAAGTCCATCAGATGCACTTCCAGGAGGATGTCGCGCTTGTCGAAGGTGGGCCGGCGGCCGAGATTGGCGACAGCCGGGTGCCAGGTCCTGCCGCCTTCCGCCGTTTCCAGCCCGGCGCGAACGGCATAGACGCCGAGTGCCGGGACCATGAATTCCCCCAGTTCCACATTGGCCGTGGGGAAGCCGATGGTGCGCCCGCGCTTGTCGCCGCCGCGAACCTCGCCCTCGATGCTCCAGCGGTGGCCCAGCATCGCGGCGGCCTCGCGCGGGCGGCCCTCCTGCAACAGGCCGCGGATGACGGTGGAGGAATAGGCGGCGTCGCCATCGCGGACCGGGGCCACCACCGTGACGCCGAAGCCGAGCGTCCGGCCCAGGCCCTCGAGCATCTTCGTATTGCCGGACCGGCCGCGGCCGAAGACGAAATCATAGCCGCAGACGATGTGGGCGGCGCCGAGCCCGCCCACCAGCACCTCGCGCACGAAGGCTTCCGCCTCCAGGCTGGCGAAGGCACGGTCGAAGGTCGCCTGGTACAGCCAGTCGACACCGGCCGCGGCCAGCAGGTCGGCCTTGGTCGCGGCGTCGGTGAGGCGGAAGGGCGCGCCTGCGGGCTGGAAGAAGCTTCTCGGATGCGGCTCGAAGGTCAGCACGCCGAGCGGCCAGCCCTTGGCGCGGGCGACCGCGCGCGCGGTGTCGATCACCGCGCGGTGGCCGCGATGCACGCCATCGAAATTGCCGAGCGCCACAGCGGCGCCGCGCCCGGCCTCGGGCACGCCCTGATGGCCAATATGGATCTGCATGACGACCCGACTGCGGATGCCCACCGGCACGAACGGCGGGACGGGCGGCGATTATGGCGACGGTGCGGCCCGGATCAAGCCGCGCGCGGCCTCACCGGCGGATCAGGCGGCGACCGGCGTCGAGGCCACGGCGACCTTGCGGCTGACCATGAGCGTCGCGTCGCCTTCCACCACCGGCTTGCCGTCGACGGTGCAGACGCAGTCGAAGACGACCCGGCGCTTCTCGGCCACGATCTCGCGGATGGTGCAACGGGCGACCACGGTCTCGCCGATGCGGACCGGCGCCTTGAAATTGAGGTTCTGCGAGACGTAGATCGCGCCCGGTCCGGGCAGCTTGGTGCCGAAGACGGTGGAAAGCAGGCTGGCCGAGAGCATGCCATGGGCGATCCGGCCCTTGAACATGCTGGCGGCGCCGAATTCCTCGTTCAGGTGGACCGGGTTGGTGTCGCCCGAAACGCCGGCGAACATCAGGATGTCCGCCTCGGTGATGGTCTTGGCGAACTTGGCGGTCATCCCGACCGAAAGATCTTCCAGATAGTAGCCGTGCAACTCGTCCATCGGACTCCGCCTTGGTGGCACTGCAAACGCCTCATTATTGCAGCGCAATATAAAGGAAGGTTAAACGCCGGCAAGCCTCACCGGTTCCGCCCGAATCTGGCGGAACAGTGCTTGTCCTTCATGCTTCCTTAAACACGTGGCGCAAAAGTGGCAGGACCTAGACATCACGCCCGCCGCCCCTGCGCCGGGCCAGCCGACCAAGGGCAAAGCCATGGCCGAAGGCCCAGATTCCCGTATCGTCCAACTGCACCAGGACTGCCAGGACCTGGTCCGCTACATCACCCGGACGCGGAGCGAGATCGCCGCCCTGCGGCCCGTGCACCTGAAGATGGAAAAGCTGCCGCGGGCCGGACAGGAACTGGACGCCGTGGTGAAAGAGACCGAGGAGGCCACGCACGAGATCATGGCTTCCGCCGAGGGCCTGATGGCCTGGACCGGCACCGCCGCCGAGCTTTCCCCGGCCATCGAGGCCGCCTGCATGCGCATCTTCGAGGCCTGCGCCTTCCAGGACATCACCGGCCAGCGCGTACGCAAGGTGGTGCAGACCATCCATCACATCGAGCAGCGGCTGGAACACCTGATCCATCTCCTGGGCGGTGAATCGAGCGAAGATCACGAATCCGGCCCGACCGGCGACGCCGCGCTGTTGAACGGCCCGCAGCTCGCCGGCCTCGGCAACGACCAGAAGTCGGTCGACGAGATGTTCGGCGACGGCGTGCCGATGGCGAGGCGCAACGGCGAGCATGCGCCGATGGCCGCCGCGGCGGCGGCGCCGAAGAAGGTGGCGAGCTCGGCCCAGGACGAGATCGACTCGCTCTTCGACTGAGCAGCGGCTAAATCTCGGCGCATCATGATGCGCCCGCTCTCCGAGATGCCCCGCGAAGCCGCCGCCAGGGTCCGCTTCGTCCTCACCGATATCGACGACACCATCACCGACGAGGGCCGCCTCGGCGCCGCCGCCTACGGCGCGATCGAGCGGCTCACCGCGGCCGGCACCAAGGTTGTGCCGGTCACCGGCCGGCCCGCCGGCTGGTGCGACATGATCGCCCGCTTCTGGCCCGTCGATGCGGTGGTGGGCGAGAACGGTGCCTTCTGGTTCCGCTACGACCACGCGGGCCGGCAGATGATCCGCCGCTACACGCTTCCCGCGGCGGTGCGGGCCGCCAACCGGCAACGGCTCGACCAGCTCGCGCCGCGCATCCTGGCCGCTGTGCCCGGCTGCGCCATCGCCGCCGACCAGGCCTATCGCGAAGCCGATCTCGCCATCGACTTCTGCGAGGACGTGCCGCCGCTCGGCCGCGAGGCGATCGCCGGGATCGTCGCCCAATTCGAGGCCGAGGGTGCCCAGGCGAAGGTCAGCTCCATCCATGTGAACGGCTGGTTCGGCGCCTTCGACAAGCTCACCACCGCCCGGGCGCTCCTCGCGGACCACTATGGCCTGGATGAGGCGGCGATGAAGGCGGTGGTCGCCTATGCGGGCGATTCACCCAACGATTCGCCGATGTTCGGCTTTCTTCCACTGTCCGTGGGCGTCGCCAATGTGCGTGACCTGGAAGACCTGCTGCCCGCCAAGCCCGCCTATGTCACGCCCTCGCGCGGCGGGGCGGGCTTCGTCGAACTGGCCGAAGCGCTGCTCGCGGCACGTTGACCGAGCCTGTCGGTAGGCGAGGCTACCAGTCCAGCAGCGGGATGACGTAGGTCGGGCTGGCACCGAAGCGCGCTGCGTCGGCCTCGACCAGCCCGGCCGCCGGCTTGTCGCCTGAGCGGATGCCCCAGCTGTGAACATGCAGGCCGCCCGCGACGAACAGGCAATCGATGCCGGCCGCGACGGCGCCGGCGATGTCGGTGCGGAAACTGTCGCCCACCGCCAGCACGCGGCCGGGCTCCAGGCCCAGATGACCGAGGCTGGTCCGGTAGGCGCCCTGGTCGGGCTTGCCGAACCACAGCACCCGTCCGCCCATCTCCTCGTAGAGCTGTGCGATGGCACCGGCGCAGGGCACTTCCAGCGGCCCGCGCATCACCGAGCGGTCCGGGTTGGCGCAGACCAGCGGCAGGCCGCCGGCGAGCGCCTCGATCAGGATCGGCCGATAGGTCTCGGCGGTCTCGCGCTCATCGTCGTGCAGGCCGGTGACCAGCAAGAAATCGGCCTTCCCGACGCCCTCAACCAGTTCGAGGTCGAGGCCCTCGAGCAGGCCATGGTCTCGTTCCGGGCTGATCCTGACGCAGCGACCGCCGACCAGGTCGGCCTCGCCCGCCCGGATCGCCGCATGCACCAGATCGCCCGAGGTGACGATGAAGTCGTAGGATTCGGGCGGGACGCCGAGGCGGTCGAGCAGCAGCTTCACCACGCTGCCGCGCCGGGGCGCGTTCGAGAGGAGGAGCACGGGCTTTCCCGCCGCCTTGACCGCCCGCATGGCGGCGAGCGCGCCTGGATAGGCGGCCTTGCCGTCATGGACGACGCCCCACAGATCCAGAATGAAACCGTCATAGCCCGCGGCAACGTCGCGCAGGCCCTCGATGAAACGAAACGCGGACAGGGTCAGCTCTCCTCGCGGCTCCGGCGCGGCTCGCCGAAAATCCAACCCTGGCCGAGATCGACCCTGAGGTCGAGCAGGTCCAGCACCGCCGGCTCGGACTCGACCTTTTCCGCCACCAGATCGATACCGTTGCGATCGAGCGCCATGCGAAAACGGGTGGCCCTGAGGCGCGACTCGGGAACATCCAGCAGCAGCGAAGCCGGCACCTTGACGACGCGCACGCCGCGTTCGGCAAGCCCTTCCGGATCGAGGTCCAGCGCCTCCACCCGGTCGATCGAGAAGCCATAGCGCCGCTGGCGCAATTCACTCAACACGATCTGCGCGGTGGCCGAGGCCCGGCGGAAATCGGTTGCACCGAATTCGAACACGATGTGATCGGAAAGCTCGGGATTCTGGTCGAGAAAGTCGAGGAAGGGGGTGACGAACGCGTCGTCCTCGAGGCTCGCCGTCGCCATATTGACGAAGAAACCGACATTGCGGTTGCGACGGCGTACCCGGCGCACCAGTTGCACGCAGCGGAACAGCAGCAGATTGTCGATGGTGGTGAGGAGGCCCTCGGCCTCGGCCAGCGCCAGGTACTGATCAGGCCCCAGCACCGTCCCGTCCTCGATCCGGATACGCGAGAAGCATTCGTAGTAGCGGGTGCGGCGCTGCGGCAGGCTGACGATCGGCTGCAGATAGAGGTCCACCCGGTTGTCCTCGATCGCCCGGCGCAGGCTCTCGAGCGTCGTGGGCCGCGGCGAATCAGCATCCGGCGCATCGGCCGAGGCACCGAGCACCGGCGGCGGCAGCCGCTCGCCGATCCTGTCGGCGAGCTGTCCGAGCAGCGAACGCACCAGTTCCATCTCGTCGTTCGCGCCGCCGCTCTCCTGCACCTCCCGGCGCAGCACCGCGATCTCGCGCCGGGCATGGTCGAGCTGGCTTTCGCGCGCCCGCTCCACCTTGCGCACATCGATCAGTTCGGCGCGCAGAGCGGACAGCGCCAGACGGCGGGCCAGCACCTCATGGGCGAGCGCGAACAGGACGAAGAGGATGCCGGTGGTGGCATAGCCCATCGCCGCGCCGTCGAGCGCGGGCACCAGTGTTCCGGCCCGCATCCCGATCAGGGCGGCGAGCAGCGAATAGCTGAAGACGAGGGCGGCGTGGGCGAAGGGCGACATGGCGCGCGGGCTGCTTCGGACCCTGCACTCTCGGCCGAGGCCGGTTGCAATATGGTTAACGCAATCTTGGCAAGGGCGCACCAGCCTTGTACCCAAAACGGGCGCAAGCTACAGTGCGGCAATGCGGATCATTGCGCGGCGGACCTTGCGGGATTTCGTGGCATCGCTCGCAGGCCACAAGGATCAGCCCGCTGTCAAAGCCGCGCTGGATGCCTGGTTCGACGAAGTGCGGAAGGCGAACTGGGCGAGCACGGCCGAGGTGAAGCGTTCCTATGCGACGGCGAGCGTCATCACGGCCGAACGCATCGTCTTCAACGTGAAGGGCAACGCCTACCGCTTGGCCGTGGCGGTCGATTTCGAGAAGGGCATCGTCTGGATAAAATGGATCGGCACGCACAAAGGCTACGATCGGATCAACATCGCGGAGGTCGAACATGGGAGTTGACCTGAAGCCGATCCGCAGCGAAGCGGATCACCACTGGGCGCTCGGCGAGGTCGAGCGTCTGTGGGGCGCGAAGAGCGGCACGCCGGAAGGCGATCGCCTCGACGTGCTGGCGACGCTGATCGACGCCTACGAGGCGCAGCAGCATCCGATGGAGCCTCCCGATCCGGTGGAGGCGATCAGGTTCCGCATGGAACAGCAGGGTCTTACCCGCAAGGACCTGGAGCCGATCATCGGCACGCGGACGCGGGTCGCCGAGGTGTTGAACCGCAAGCGAGGCCTGTCGATCGGCATGATCCGGCGGCTGCACGAGCAGCTCGGCATTTCCGCCGACGTGCTGATTCGCCCGTCGCGGGACGGAGAGGCGGCGTGACCTCCCCGAACGATGTGAGCGGCCATCATTGCTGACCGGCATTCGATGTGGGGAAGGAACATGAACGTGAGTAGCGAGCGGACGGAAGCGGTTTCGGCGATGATCGGCCGGGTGCGCGAGATCGAGGGGCGACTCGGTGTCACCCCGGCGGCGATCGAGGCGATCAAGGCCGAGCTCACGGCGCTCGCCCGGCAGGAACACCTGTTCCCGGCCGAACATTTTCCGGTGAAATCGGGCCACGGCGCCGTCTACCGCATCGCCGAGGATGCCGATCACCGCTTCGCGCTGTACGGATCGGCCGGCGTGCCGGGCAAGGCGCAGCCGCCGCACAACCACACCACCTGGGCGGTGATTTCGGGCGTGCGGGGCGAGGAATACAACGTCTGCTACCGCCGCAGCGACAACGGCTCCGTTCCGGGCGAGGGCAAGCTGGAGCGCACCGGCGATCTGGCGGTGAAGCAGGGCAACGCCATCGGCTTCCTGCCCGACGACTTCCACAGCATCGAGGTGACGGGAACGGAACCCTCGCTCCATCTGCATCTCTATGGCCTCAGCCTGGAGCGGCTGCCCGGCCGCATCTTCTTCGGCGACAGCACCGGCGGCGCCTATACCGTCTTCCCCGCCCCGCCGAGGATCGGCCCCTGCCTGGTGACCGCGCCCGAGCTGAAGGCGATGCTGAGGGACGGTGGTGAACTGGCGCTGCTCGACGTGCGCGAGGAGGGCAGCTTCGCCGCCGCGCATCTCTTCCACGCCGTGCCCCTGCCGCTCAGCCGCCTGGAGACCCGGGCGGAAGCGCTGGTGCCACGCAAGGACACCCGCATCGTGCTGACCGACGGCGGCGACGGGGCGCTGGTACGCCGGGCCGCAGAACGGCTGGCCCGGTTCGGCTATCGCGACGTCTCCGCCCTCGATGGCGGGCTCGAGGGCTGGAAGGCGGCGGGATTCGAGGTCTTCTCGGGCATCAACGTGCCGAGCAAGGCCTTCGGCGAATTCGTCGAGCATCACGACGGAACGCCCCGGATCGAGGCGACCGAGCTGAAGGCGATGATCGATGCCGGCGAGAAGGTGGTCATCCTGGACAGCCGGCCCTTCGTCGAGTTCCGCGCCATGAGCATCCCGGGCGGCCTCGACTGCCCCGGGGCGGAACTGGTGCGCCGGGCCTTCGACGCCGCGCCCTCGCCCGACACCACCATCGTCGTCAACTGCGCCGGGCGCACCCGCAGCATCATCGGCGCCCAGTCGCTGATCAATGCCGGGCTGCCGAACAAGGTCGTCGCGCTGAAGAACGGCACGATGGGCTGGGAACTGGCGGGATTCCAGGTGGCCAGGGGGGCGACCGCGCGGGCGCCGGAACCCTCGCCCGCCGGCCGGGCCCAGGCGGAAGCCGCCATCGACGCGGTGACCAAGCGCTACGGCATCAGGCGCATCGACGCCGCCGCCCTCGCCCGCTTCCGGGCCGAAACCGGCCGTTCGCTCTACCTCCTCGACGTGCGCCTGCCGGAGGCCTATGCGGCCGGCCACCTGCCCGGCTACCGATCGGCCCCCGGCGGCCAGCTGGTGCAGGCGACCGACCAGTATGTCGGCACCCGAAATGCCCGCCTCGTTCTGGTCGACGAGGACGGGATCGCCGCCGGCATGACCGCGCATTGGCTGCTGCAGGCCGGCTGGGAGGAGGTCTATGTGCTGACCGGCGCCTTAGGGCCGAGAGCCGTATTGGAAAGGGGGCCCGACCTGCCCCGGCCCTCCATCGCCCTGCCGGACATCCGCGCGCTCGATGTCGCCGCGCTGGCGGCGGAGATCGCGGCGGGCGGCGTCGCCGTGCTCGATCTCGACACCTCGATCCGCTACCGCAAGGGCCACATCCCCGGGGCGTGGTGGGTGAACCGGGCCCGCCTCGCCACCGCGCTGGCGAAGCTGCCGGCCACCCGCCTGATCGCGGTGGCGGCACCGGAGGAAGCGCTCGCCCGCCTCGCGGCCGGGGAGGTCGCGGAGCAGACCGGCGCGATCGTGGTCATGGTGAAGGGCGGCACATTGTCCTGGATCCAGGACGGACGGCCGGTCGAAAAAGGCCATACCCGGATGCTGGACGAAGCCGACGACGTCTGGCTCCGCCCCTACGACCACGAGGCCGACCAGCAGAAGCACATGCAGGCCTATCTCGACTGGGAAGTGGGCCTGGTCGAGCAGCTGGAACGCGACGGCGATGCAGGGTTCAAGCGCTTTGGTTAGCGCGCCCGAGGGTTGACCGGAGGGGTCTTTTCCGCCTCAATCGGCGGCGTTAACCAATCCGGGTGAGGTGTGGGAGCAGCGGGCTCGCCTGGATATGCAGGATAGGCCCCGTATGCTCCCAGCCTTCGTCATCCCGGTCGCGCCGCCCATCGTGCCGGCCGCCGACCGTCCGGAACACGCTTCCGCCTACCGCGCCGATATCGACGGATTGCGGGCGCTCGCCGTCCTGGCCGTGATCGCCTTCCACGCCAAGATCCCCGGCTTCGAGGGCGGTTATGTCGGCGTCGACGTCTTCTTCGTCATCTCAGGTTTCCTGATCACCTCGATCCTGCGACGCGAGATCGAAGGCGGGACCTACAGCCTCCTGCGCTTCTACGAACGGCGGATCCGGCGAATCCTGCCCGCTCTCCTCCTCATGTGCGCGGTGACCCTGGGCGTCGCCGCGCTGTTCTTCATCCCGCGCGACTACAAGGATCTCGCCCAGAGCGCCGGAGCCACGGCCGGCTTCGTCTCCAATCTCTATTTCTGGCGCAAGGCAGGCTATTTCGATCAGGCGGTGGAATGGAAGCCCCTGGTGCACACTTGGTCGCTCGGCGTCGAGGAGCAGTACTACATCCTCTGGCCCCTGATCCTCGTAGCGCTCTGCCGGCTTTCGCCGCGGGCGATGCGCTGGTCGATCGGCGCTCTCGCTGCCGCTTCGCTCGCCATTGCCGCCGTGCTGGTCGAGGAGGAACCGCGCGCGGCCTTCTACCTGCTGCCCGCCCGCATGTGGGAGCTCCTTGCGGGAGCCGCCCTGGCGCTCGGTCTGCTGCCGGCGCCGGGTGCGGGTGGACGGAGGGCTCTGGGGATCGGCGGCCTTGCTGCGATCCTGGCCGCCATTCTGCTGTTCGATGCCAAGACGCCCTTTCCGGGCATCGCGGCGCTCCTGCCCTGCCTGGGCGCCATGGCGATCGTCGCCGCCGGGTCCGGCGGCACCCCGGCGGCCACGCGCTTCCTCGCCTTTCCCGGGCTGGCTGCCCTGGGGCGGATCTCCTATTCCCTCTATCTCTGGCATTGGCCGATGCTGGTGCTGCCGCAGTACTACCTGTTGCGCGCGCTGACGCCGATGGAAACGGCCGGGTTGCTCGCCGGCAGTTTCATCGCCGCCCTGATCTCCTACCGCTTCGTCGAGACACCGTTTCGGCGGGGGCTCGACATGCGGCGGCCGGCGCTTTTCGCCGGTGCGCTGGCGGCCATGGCCGCGATCGGCGGCGTCGGCGTCGCCGGCTGGCGGACGGACGGCTTTCCGGGCCGCTTCGACGCCCGGGTCAGCGCCTTTGCCATGGCGGCGGCGGACACCAATCCACTGCACCGGATCTGCGACCGCCACAGTCCCGGCCAGGTGAGCGCCGGCGGCGCCTGCCGAATCGGCCTGCCGGATACAGTCCCGAGTTTTGCCGTCTTCGGTGACAGTTTCGGCGACGCCTTGCTGCCGGGTTTCGACCGCGCCGGCCGCGATACGGGCAGGGCCGGATACGGATTCACCTACAGCGGATGCTATCCCCTGGTCGGACACGTGCAGGAAGCCGAGTGCGGGCCCTACACCGATGCCGTTCTGGCCTTCATACTGGCTCACCCGGAGATCCAGACGGTCTTCGTCGTCTCGCGCTGGACCTCCGCCCTGTGGTCGACCCGCTTCGGTGCCTATGCCCAGGACGAGCTTTGGCTCACCGACAGCCAGTCGACCGAGACGACTCCCGCCGAGAATGTGCGGGTGGTTGAGCGCTCGCTCGTGCGATTCCTCGCCGCCCTCGCCGACCGGCGCGTGATCGCCGTCGCCTATGTGCCCGAGCAGCGGGTCGACGTGCCGCGCGACCTCGCGCTGCGGGCATGGCGCGGCCTCGATATCGACATCGGGATCGACCGCGCCACCTATGACGGCCGCCAGGCCCCGGTGCGGGACCTGCTGGGGCGAATGACGGCAGCGTACCCCCATTTTTCGGTCGTCGATGTCGGCGCCGCGCTCTGCAACGTCGAGGCCTGTCCCGCCCGGATCGGCGATACGGTCCTCTACGCCGACGACAATCACATGAGCACGGCGGGCGCCCTTCTCCTCGGTCCGCATTTCGCCCGGGCCCTGGGGGCTGCGGAACCTTCCCCCCGGGCAGCGGTTCGCGAATGAACGACGGTGGAGGTGAGGATGCAGAGCCGGCTGATCCATGAAGCGGAGGGACAGCGCACCTTCGTGCTCGTGCTCGAGACCGGGGAAGAGGTGATGTCCTGCCTGCGGGACTTCGCATCCGCGGAGCAGCTGGGGGCGGCCCAGTTCAGCGCCATCGGGGCGTTCGAGAATGCCGTGATCAGCTACTTCGACTGGGAGACGAAGACCTACATCCCCAACCCGGTGGAGGAGCAGGTCGAAGTCGCCTCGTTCACCGGGGATGTCGCCCTCGGGCCCGACGACAAACCGGCCCTGCACATCCACCTCGTGCTGGGTCGCCGCGACGGCAGCGCCTTGGCCGGTCATCTGGAGCGGGGCAAGGTCCGGCCGACGCTCGAGGTCATCCTGACCGAATCGCCCACCCATCTGAGGAAACGACACGATCCGGGCAGCGGCCTGATGCTGATCCGGCCCGAAGGATAGGCGGCGACGGCACGGCGCATGCATGCTATCCGGCGACAAAATCGCCGGAGACGACCATGCAGATCAATATCCCCGAGATCCTCGATGAAGTGACCGCCGCCTTCATGCGCTACGAGAAGGCCCTGGTGAGCAACGACCTTGCCGTGCTGGACGATTGCTTCTGGAACGATCCAAAGGTGTTGCGCTACGGGTTGGCGGAAAACCTCTACGGATTCGCCGAGATCGCCGGATTCCGGGCCGGGCGCCCCACCATCGACATGAATCGCGAGCTGACCCGGGTTGTCATCACCACCTTCGGCCGCGACTTCGCCACCGCCAATTGCGAGTACAAGCGCACCGTCTCCGGCCGTGCGGGGCGGCAAAGCCAGAGCTGGGCCAGACTGCCCGAAGGCTGGAAGGTGGTCGCCGCCCATGTCTCCTGGTTCGAGCCGCCCAAATGAACCCTTGAAGCCATCAGGCTTTTTGCCTTGACCGGGAAGGGGTCGGCTTCCATGTTCTCGCCACCCTGAAACAGACCCCGGAAGACTGAATGCCGAAGGAGGAGATGCTGGAATTTCCCGGCGTGGTGACGGAGCTTTTGCCCAACGCCATGTTCCGCGTGAAGCTCGAAAACGAACACGAGGTGCTCGCCCACACCTCGGGCAAGATGCGGAAGAACCGCATCCGCGTGCTGACGGGTGACAAGGTGATGGTTGAAATGACGCCCTACGACCTGACCAAGGGGCGCATCACCTTCCGCTTCAAGTAAGCGGGCATCACGATTGGGCGCGCAAGCGCCGCTCGTCCTCGCCTCCGCCTCGCCGCGACGGCTCGATCTCTTGAGCCAGATCGGCATCCGGCCCGATGCCGTGCTGTCGGCCGATCTCGACGAGACGCCGCATCCGAGAGAGCTCCCCCCGATCCACGCCGCCCGTCTGGCCCGCGCCAAGGCGGCGGCGGTCGCGTGCCTGCGTCCCGATGCCTTCGTGCTGGCCGCCGATACGGTGGTCGCCTGCGGCCGGCGCATCCTGCCTAAAGCCGCATCCGAGGCCGAGGCGGCGCGCTGCCTGGAACTCCTCTCCGGCCGGCGGCATCGGGTCCTGACCGGCGTCGCGCTGATATTGCCGGGCGGTGGGATGAAGGAACGCCTTGTCGAGACCGCCGTGCGTTTCAAGCGGCTGTCGCATGAGGAGACACGACGTTACCTCGAATCGGGAGAATGGCGCGGCAAGGCCGGCGGCTATGCGATCCAGGGCCTCGCGGCCGCGCTGATCCCCTGGATCAGCGGGTCCTATTCCAACGTGGTCGGGCTGCCGCTTGCCGAGACGGCGGCGCTTCTGGCTGGCGCGGGCTGGCGGGCCGGAGAATGAAGATCGAGATCCTCGTCGAGGAAAGTCCGCTTGAGACGCGGGTGGCCCGGCTGGAAGACGGTCGCCTCGCGTCCCTCGACATCCTGCGGCCGGGCGAGGAAAGCCGGATAGGCGCCATCTGGCTGGGCCGCGTACGCCGGGTCGTGCCGGGCATGGAGGCGGCTTTCGTGGAGATCGGCGAAGCCAAGGCGGGATTCCTCACCGCGTCCGACGCCCGCGCGCGCAAGCCCGAAGCCCCGCGCGAGGCGGGCATCGCTACATTGCTGCACGAGGGTGAAGCGCTGCTGGTGCAGGCGATCCGGGATCCGGTTGGCGAGAAGGGCATACGCCTCAGCGCGGCGATCAGCCTCGCCGGCCGCGATCTGGTCCATACGCCTCTGGAACCCGGCATCCGGGTATCGCGCAAGATCGAGGACGATGGCCTGCGCAAGCGCCTTTCGGCACTGATCGGCGGTCTCGGGCTTGCCGGGGGATTCGTTGTCCGCACCGCCGCCGCGAAGACGCCGGCCGACACCGTGGTGAGGGAAGCGCAGTCGCTCGCCGCCCGCTGGACGGCGCTGACCGAAGCTATGCGCCATCAGACCGCGCCTCGCCTTGCACTGGCCGCGCCCGATCCAGTGGTCGATCGGGTACTGGAAGCCGGCGGTTCCCCCGACGCGATTGTCGTAGAGGGGCATCTTGCCTTCGCCCGCCTGCGCTCGACGCTGGAGACGATGGCGCCACAGCTTCTCGGCCGCCTCGCCCTGCATGCGGAACGCCAGCCGCTGTTCGAGGCAAGGGGCGTCGAAGGGGCGATCGAACTCGCATTGTCGCGGCGGGTGCCCCTGCCTTCCGGTGGCGCCATCGTCATCGAATCGACCGAAGCGCTCGTCGCCATCGATGTCGATGGCGGCAGCGTCGGCGCGGCGGGCGATGCCGAGGCCGCGCGGCTGCGCGTCAACCTGGAAGCCGCGGAGGAAATCGCCCGGCAGGTTCGCCTGCGCGACATCGGGGGGACGATCGTGATCGATTTCATCCGGCTGCGTGAGCCGCAGAGCCACCGCGCGCTCGGCAGCAGATTGGAACAAGGGTTTGCGGGCGATCCCGGAATGCCGCGAATCGCGCCCTTATCGCCCTTTGGCCTCGTGGAAATGACGCGGCGGCGCACCGGTCCCTCGCTCGATGCCAGGCTCTCGGAGATCTGCGCTCCGTGCGAGGGCAGCGGGCGCCGGCCTGCCTCCGCCGCGGTCGCCGCCGATGCCGGACGCCAGCTATCGCGCGCCATCCGGGCCGGCGCCACCGGCCCCTTCCGCCTCATCGCCGCGCCCGAGGTCGCCGCGCATCTCGCAACCGCGCTCGGGCGCTTCGATCGCCCCGTTTCGATCGAGACCGATCCGTCCTGTGCGCGCGGTCACTATGAAATTCTCACAACCTGATCACAGCGTCCGAAAAAGCCCGTGATTCCGCCATGAATGCAGGGAATTTTACCGGTATACGCACTAAGCTGCAGGCAATGTAAACGCTCCTTTTAGGGGACCGGTGGCACAAGAGCGCTCGTTCGGAGATCGCTCAGCCATGCCCGCCCAGACCGCCCAGGAACAACTCCTTCTCGAACTGATCAATCGCGCCCGGCTCGACCCCGTAGGCGAAGCCGCGCGCTATGGCATCGACCTGAACCAGGGACTGACCGCCGGAACGATCAGCGGAACGGCGAAGCAGGTGCTGGCAAGCAATTCGCTGCTGACGCTGGCCGCCGATGGCCACAGCGCCTGGATGCTGTCGAACGACACCTTCTCGCATACCGGCGCGGGCGGCAGTTCGGCGCTTCAGCGCATGGCGAGCGCCGGCTACACGCTGACGGCGCCCTGGTCCGTCGGCGAGAACATCGCCTGGATCGGCAGCACGACCGCCCTCGACCTGACCCAGGTGATCGAGGACCAGCATGAAGGGCTGTTCCTCAGCGCCAGCCACCGCACCAACATCCTGAACGCCTCGTTCCGCGAGGTCGGGGTCGGCGTCGAGACCGGGTCCTATACCCATACCGACTCGGTGACCTACACCAACTCGGTCATGACGACCCAGGACTTCGCCGTCAGCGGGACCAGCATCTTCCTGACGGGCGTCGCCTACAACGACACCGACAACGACGACTTCTATTCGGTCGGCGAAGGCCGCGGCGGGATCACCGTAACCCTCGGCAGCGGCGGGAGCGCCACGACGGCCGCGCCCGGCGGCTACGAGCGTACCGTGAGCCAGGGCGGCAGCACCGTCACCTTCTCGGGTGGCGGCCTGACCCAGCCGATCACGGTTTCGGTCGTCTTCGGCACGCAGAACGTGAAGCTCGACCTGGTCGACGGCAACACCGTCGCCAGTTCGACCGACCTCACCCTGGGCGCCAACGCCATCGGCGCGCGCCTTCTCGGCGTCGCCAATCTCTTCGCGGTCGGAAACGACCTCTCCAACACGCTCGAAGGAAACAGCGGCGACAATTCACTTTCCGCCGGCGGCGGCAACGACACCGTGCTGGGCGGCGCCGGCAACGACTACCTCGCCGGCGAGGCGGGCAATGATTCGCTGCTCGGCGGTGCCGGCGTCGACTGGCTGTGGGGCGGCATCGGCGACGACACGCTGGATGGCGGGACCGGCAACGACAATCTGAACGGCGAAGACGGGAACGACAGCCTGCAGGGTGGCGACGGCAACGACCGGCTGACCGGCAATATCGGCAACGACACCATCCGCGGCGGGAATGGCGACGACTGGATCGGCGTGTGGAACAATTTCGGGTCCGATCCCGCCTACAACATCTTTCCCGAATCCGGGGATGACCTGATCTATGGCGATGCCGGCAACGACGTCCTCTCGGCCGGCCTCGGCAACGACACCGTCTACGGCGGCGCCGACAACGACTATCTGGCCGGCGAGCAGGGTGATGACCAGTTGTACGGAGAGGCTGGCGTCGACTGGCTGTGGGGCGGCGACGGGCACGACCTGCTGGATGGCGGTGATGGCAACGACAACCTGAATGGCGAAGTCGGCAACGACACCATCTATGGCGGCAGCGGCAACGACCGCATCACCGGCAACACCGGCAACGACGTCATCTACGCGGGCGACGGCGATGACTGGGTCGGCGTCTGGAACAACCACGGCACCGATCCGGCGCTGAACTTCTTCCCCGAGAGCGGCGACGACCTGATCCACGGCGATGCCGGCAACGACGTACTGTCGGCCGGCTTCGGCAACGACACCGTCTACGGCGGCGCCGACAACGACTATGTCGCCGGCGAACAGGGTGACGACCTTCTCTATGGCGAGGACGGCGTCGACTGGCTGTGGGGCGGTGACGGCCAGGACACGCTCGATGGCGGCGCCGGCGCGGACAACCTGAACGGCGAGGCCGGTCACGATCTGATCTACGGCGGCGCCGGCAACGATCGCATCACCGGCAATGTCGGCAACGATACCATCCACGCCGGCGACGGCGACGACTGGGTCGGAGTCTGGAACAACCACGGGACCGATCCGTCGCTCAACTTCTTTCCGGAAGATGGGGACGACCTGATCTACGGCGAAAACGGCAACGACGTGCTGTCCGCCGGCAACGGCAACGACACCGTCTATGGCGGGGCCGACAACGACTACGTCGCCGGCGAGGCGGGTGACGACCTGCTGCACGGCGACGCCGGCGTCGACTGGCTCTGGGGTGGTATCGGCAACGATACGTTGATCGGTGGCGAGGGCGCGGACTTCCTGATCGGCGAGGGTGGCGCCGACATCTTCGTCTTCCGCGCCCTGTCCGAACTGGGCGATCGCATCCTGGACTTCAACGCCGGTGAGGGTGACCGAATCGACGTCTCAGCCCTGCTGGACAGTGTCGGCTATGGCGGGACGACGCCATTCGCCGCATCTTGGTTGACGCTGGCCCAGTCCGGCGCCGATGCGGTCCTGTCAGTGGATACATCGGGATCGGGTACTTACGTCCCCGTCGTCACCCTCGCCAACACACTCACCGGCGCGGTCGACCCCCTCAACCACTTCATCGTCTGAGCATCAGGCGGGCGCGAAAGTATTGTGCCCGTCGATGCTGCTCACCCTGCCCGGCCGCTTCAGGCTGTCGCGCGCCTGAAGGTCGGCCAGAACGGCGGGATCAGCCGGCGGATTGGCGATGAAACGCCTGCCCGACGCGGTCTCGCGCCCGATCACGACGCCGAACTCGGGCCCGTTCTTGCCGTGCATGATCGTATAGGTCTCGATCGTGGCATCTCCCGAGGGCGTCTCGGTGAAAGGTGCTTTCGGCAAGGCGTCGAGTTCGGACTGCAACTTCGAAGGCGCTTCGCGCTGCCACTTTCCCTGCACCGGCGCAGTGGAGTAGACGCCGAAGGAGTGCTTGGTCACATAGTTTCCGTTCGCCGTCACCAGGCCGAACTTGCCCGGATTGGCGCGCGCCTTGCGTACCGCCGCGGCGATCGAATGGGTCACGTAATTGTTCCCCGGCCCGCCGAAATAGGGCAGCCCACCGGTCAGCGTCAGATTGCGCGGGTCTTCTTCCGACAGGCCGAGTTCCTGGCAGCCGATCTCGACTGCAGAAGGGAAGCAACTGTAGAGATCGAAGAAGTCGATCTGATCGAGCGTCTTCCCGGCCATGCCGAGCGCGAGACGCGACCCCTTGCGGATGGCAGGCGATGAATGGAAGTCGATCCGCTCCGACACATACCAGTGGTCATGTCCATCGGCGCAGCCGTGCAGATAGACCCATTTCGATTCGGGAATGCCGAGCTTCTTCGCCTGCCCCACCGAAGTGACGATCAGCGCCGAGGACTGGTCGATGAAGGCATTGGAATTCATCAGCCTGGGATAAGGAAAGCCGATCCAGCGGTTGCTCTCGTCCACCGTCGCCAGCCGCTCGGCCGAGAAGCCATCACGCCGAGAGGCGAGCGGATTCGCCGCCGCCACCTCGGCGAAGCGTGCGAAGAGGCGGCCCATCGACCGCATGTGCTCGGCGATCGAGCTGCCCCGCTTACCGCGGATCGCATTCTCGAACAGCGGATACATGGTGATGGCGGCGCGCATATTGTGGCGATCCTCGTGGTCGGACCAGCCGCGTCGCGCGTCGCCGATCTCCTCCCACTTGCCGCCGGGGTCTTCCGTCCAGGAAATCGGCAGGCCGGCGCGCTCGACCGCGTGCTGGGTGCGCAGCGCCTCGCCGCCTACGACCATGGCGGCGCGCAACTCGCCCTTCACGATCTGCTCTGCGAACTTGTTGATCAGGTATTGCGGCATGTTGCCGCCGTTCCAGGTGTAGAGGTACTGCGCGGGCTTCAGGCCGAGCCGATCGGCCACGCTCTTCGGCGGATTGGCCGAAGTGCCGAGCTTGGTAGCGAAGCGAAAGGAAGTATCCGAGAACAGGCGCAGCATGGCGAGCGTGTCGATCACGCCCGCGATGCCGGCGGCGGCGCCGGTGTCATCCAGCGCGATGCGGCCCGCCTCGGCGATCAGATCGAAGGGCGAGCGGCCCTTCTCGATCGGGGTCGTCATGTCGGTCACGTCGCCGCAGCCGACCAGGATGGGGGTCGTTTCCTCGGTCACTTTCTTGATCCTTTCTTCTCGTCGTCACTCAGAGCTGCAGGTCGGTGCCCAGGTGGTAGAGGCAATCGCCCCGCTCGGTCCGCCCCGGCACGCGCTTGCAGATGACCAGCCCCTCGTGGCGGAAGTTCACGACAACCGGCTCGCGCCAGGGCGAATCGTGGAAATGGATGCGAGCGGCGGGCTGCCCCTCCTTCACCTCGTCGCCGAGCTCGACCAGCGGCTCGAACACGCCTCCTTCGGAGGCGTAGACGTAGTAGGGATCCCCCGCCACCGTCAGCAGTCGCGTCGGCGGCGCCGGCACGGTGGGGCCGCTATAGGCACCGATGTGCTTCAGCAGCCGCAGCATTCCCTCCTCCGTCGCCTTCAGGACGGATCGCGTCACCTGGCCGCCACCGGCGAGCTCGGTGCCCATGCAGAGCACGCCGCGCCGCGCCGCCGCCGAGGTGAGAGTGAGGTCGGCGCCCTGGAGCGCGAGTCCGAGATAAGCGACCGGCGCGCCGAAGGCCCGCATCATGCCGACCACCTGCTCGGTCTTCTCGGGCTCCGCATGCCGGCGACCGAGCGTCGAAGGCATGTAGGTGAGCGAGCTGCCGCCTGAATGGAAGTCGAAGGCATAGTCCGTATCGGAGAGCAGCACGGTATCGATGAAATGCGCGATCTGGCGGGTGATACCGCCGTCGGGGTCACCCGGAAAGCTGCGGTTCAGGTTCCCTTCGTCGATGGGCGACGTGCGCATGCCGGCCATCGCCGCCGGGAAATTGGCGGACGGCAGGATCACGATGCGACCCTTCACCTGGGTCGGGTCGAGTTCGCGGATCAGCCACCCGAGAGCGAGCTGGCCCTCCCATTCGTCGCCGTGGTTGCCCGCCTGCATATAGACGCGCGGGCCCTCGCCATTCTTGATGCAGGCGATCGGCACCGGGATCCAGCCATAAGCGGAACGATGCACCGAATGCGGTATGCGCGCGAAGCCGGTCTGCTTGCCGTCCTTCTTCAAGTCGATTTCCAGAAAGAACCGGCTCGGCTTGCTGCTTTCACCCATGATAGCCCAACACTCCGTTCACATCGTCCCTCGAGACCGCCACAATAGGACGAAAGAGGGCTGAGGGAGGAAACGGAAATGAGCGAGCGAAATGTGCTGCTCGATGGGCTGAGCTTCCCCGAAGCGCCGCGCTGGCACGACGGGCGGTTGTGGCTGTCGGACTTCTATCATCATCGAGTGCTGACGGTTGACGAGAGCGGAAAGACGGAGACGGTCGCAAGCGTCCCCAATCAGCCCTCCGGCCTCGGCTGGCTGCCGGATGGGAGGTTGCTGATCGTCTCGATGCTGGACCGCAAGCTGCTGCGGCTCGACGGCGCGAAGACAACCGAAGTGGCGGATCTGTCCGCCCTCGCCGGCGGGCCATGCAACGACATGGTCGTGGATGCCGAGGGCCGTGCCTATGTCGGCAATTTCGGCTTCAACCGGCATGCGGGAGAAGCGGAGCGGACGACCTGCATCGTCCGGGTGGATCCCGACGGCAAGGTGACGAAGGCAGCCGACGACCTGCTGTTCCCGAACGGCACGGTGATCACACCCGACGGCCGGACGCTGATCGTGGGCGAAACCTTCGCAAAGCGGCTTACCGCCTTCGACATCGCCGCCGATGGTGGCCTGTCGAATCGCCGTGTCTTCGCCCAGTTCGCCGACGTCTTTCCCGACGGCATCTGCCTGGATGCGGAAGGCGCTGTCTGGGTCGCCGATCCGCGCGGCAACCGCACCGTGCGTGTGAAGGACGGCGGCGAGATCACCGACACCGTTCCGACCGGTAGCCGAGGCTGCTACGCCTGCATGCTGGGCGGGCAAGACCGCAGGACGCTCTTCATCCTGACCAATTCCGGCAGCGGCCCGGCAGCCGCCGAGAAGTCGGACGGCAAGGTGGAGACCCTGCGCGTTTCCGTGCCCGGGGCCGGCTTGCCCTGAAAACGATCAAAAGAGAGGAAACGCCGATGGCCCGCCTGCCCTATCTCGACCGCGAAGACCTGGCGCCCGAGGACAGAAAGCTTCTCGATCGCAACATCAACCTGTTCCGCATCCTGACCCACAGCCCGAACGGGACGCGCGCCTTCCATGCGCTGGGCGGCTACATCCGCAACGGCAGCAAGCTCGACGGCCGTCTTCGCGAACTCGCCATCCTGCAGGTGGGCTATCTCGCCCGCTCACCCTATGAATGGTCCCACCACGTCAAGATCGGCAAGGATTTCGGCGTCTCGGATGCCGATATCCATGCACTGGTGGCAGAGACCGAGGGCAAGCCCAGCACTCTGGAGCCGATCGCCAAGACAGTGCTGACCTGCGCGCGGGAAATGACCAGCGACGGCGCCGCCTCGGCGGCCACTTTCGCCGCGCTCGAAAAAGCCCTGAACAAGGCCGATCTCACCGACCTCGTCATCACCATCGCCTTCTACAACGCGGTGGTGCGCTTCCTCGCCACCATGGAGATCGACGTCGAGCCGGACTACCAGCCCTATCTCGATCAGCACCCGCTGCCGAAGTAGTACCTTTCCTCTCCCGAGGGCGTGCGGATCCTATCAGGCGACCTTCCGCGGCCCGCGGATCAGGCGGCCGGGCTTGGCACCGGTGAATTCACCATCAGCCAGAGTCTCCACGCCGGCGACGAAAGTGTGGCGATAGCCCTGACCCTTCTGGATCAGGCGGCGGCCACCCGCCGGCAGGTCGTAGACGACCTCGGGGCGCAACACGCGCAGAGCGTCGAAGTCGATCACGTTGATATCGGCGCGGTAGCCCGGCGCGATGACGCCACGATCGTTCAGGCCGTAGGACCGGGCGGTATCACGCGTCTGCTTCCTCACCAGGAACTCGAGCGGAAGGCGTTGGCCCCGGTTCCTGTCGCGCGCCCAGTGGGTGAGGAGGTAGGTCGGCGCGCTGGAATCGCAGATGACGCCGACATGCGCGCCGCCGTCCGCGACGCCCATCACGGTCGCCTCGTCGACGATCATCTCGCGCACCACGTCGAGGCTGCCTTCGGCGTAGTTCTCGAAAGGCAGCATCAGGAGGCCCTTGCCGCCCTGCGCCATCATCAGGTCGAGCGCCATGGCCCAGGGGCTCTCGTTCCTCGCCTGCGCCATCGCCGCGATGCTCTGCGTCTTCGGGTCCGGCTCGTAGTCCGGCCTGTCGCCGAGCGGGCAGACCCGGGCCAACATATCGGCCATCCAGCGGGTGGCGCCGTCGGTCGGGCGATCCTCGACCAGACGCCGGCGCAGGTCGGCATCCGTCTGCAACAGCCGGAAACGTGCTTCCGGCGACAGAGTGTCGAGCGCGAGCCAGGCCGGGTGCCCGGCGAAAGGATGCATCGTCGTCTCGAGGCCCATGACGATGCCGATGCAGCGCGCGCCGACCTGACCGTTGGCCTCGATACCGGCCTTCCGCGCGGCATGGATCTGCGACAGCGTCTGCCGCCACAGGTCAGGCGCGTTGTTCACCTGGATGAGCAGAACCGAAAGCGGGCGTGCCGCCACCTTCGCCGCCGCGCTCAGCGCCTCGAACTCCCCCGGTCCGAAATCGGAATTCACCTGCAGCACGCCGGTACCGGCACGGCGCATCGCCTCGGCGAGGCCGAACAGTTCCGGCTCGCGCGCGCTGAGGCTCGGTGTGAGGCGGCCGTCCTTGGCCCGGTGCTTGGTGGTGCGTGAGGTGGAGAAGCCGAGCGCGCCCGCGGCGAGCGACTCCTGCAGCAGCGCGCCCATGCGTCCGATTTCGGCTTCGGTCGGCACTTCCGCATGCTCGGCGCCGCGCTCGCCCATGACGTAGAAGCGCAAGGCCGCGTGCGGCACCTGGGCGCCGATGTCGACCACGCGCGGCATGGCGGCGAGCGAATCGAGATAGTCGGGGAAGCTCTCCCAGTCGAAGCTGACACCTTCGTTCAGCACGCTTTCGGGGATGTCCTCCACACCTTCCATCAGGTTGATCAGATAGGGCACGTCCTTCTTGTGCACGGGCGCGAAACCGACGCCGCAGTTGCCGAAGACGGTGGTGGTGACGCCATGCCAGGAGGATGGGGTGAGGAGCGGGTCCCAGGTCGCCTGGCCGTCGTAGTGGGTATGGATGTCGACGAAGCCCGGCGTCACCAGCAGCCCGTCGGCCGCGATCACGCGCTTCGCCGCCCCGACGTCGCCGCCAACGGCGGCGATGACGCCATCCTTCACCGCCACATCGGCAATGCGCCGGGCCGCGCCGGTTCCATCGACGACAATGCCGTTGCGGATCACGAGGTCATGCATGGATCTTCCTCCCGGCCAATGCCGTCGTTCAAGCCGAAAGCACGATCTTGCCGAAATGCGCGTTCGCCTTCATATGCGCCAGCGCCGCGGCGGCCTCCTCCAGCTTGAAGGTGCGGTCGATCGGCAGCGACAGCTTGCCCGCTTCCACCGCGTTCCATAGGTCGGCGCGCATGCGCCGGTTGATCTCACGCACCTCGTCGATGCTGCGCGTGCGGAAGGTGACGCCGATATAGTCGATGCGGCGGAGCGCGTGCAGGTCGAAGTCGAACTCCCCCTTCATGCCGCCGAGCCGCCCGACATTGACGATCCGTCCCTTGATCGCCGTCGCCTTGAGATTCTGGTTGGCGACGGAGCCGGATATCTGATCGACGATCAGGTTCACGCCCCGGCCATCGGTCGCCTTCAGCACGGCCTCGGCCCAACCGGGGTCGGTGGAGTCGAGCGCGAGGTCGGCGCCGAAATCCTTCAACCGGGCAAGGCGCGCGGCGTTGGTGGACGTGCCGATGACGAGAGCTGCGCCCTTGGCCTTGGCGATCTGCATCGCCATCAGCCCGACGCCGGAACTGGCGCCCTGGATCAGGATGCTCTCGCCCGCCTGCAGACGCCCGTTGGTCACCACGGCGTCATGCATGGTGGTGAGCGCCACCGGCAATGTCGCCGCCTGTTCCCAGCTCATGTTGCTGTCGGGCAGACGGACGGTGCGGCCCCAGTCGGCCACCGCATATTCGGCATAGCCGCCGGCGCCGGCGCACATCACCCGATCGCCCGGCTTGAAGTCTTCCACTTCGGTCCCGACTTCGGCCACTTCGCCGGCGAATTCCATACCGACGATCGTCCCCGGCCCGCCGATCGCACCATGCCGCGCACCACTGGCCACCGCGAGGTCGGCCCGGTTCAAACCGCTGGCGCGCACCCTGACCAGAACCTCGTTCGGCTTCGGGACCGGCTTCGGCACATCGCGGATCTCGACGCCCTGTTCGGCGACGACAGCGGCTTTCATGAGCGTTTCCTCGAAAAGTGGGGACTATTTTCTGCCAGTAGACGCCACCGGGGCTCGGCCGGCAATCCTTCATGCGCCTCCCAGGAACTCACGGGTCCAGTCGCCATGCGCCTCGTCACGGGTGAGGGCTTTCATAAGCGCGGCGGAGGCGACCCCCTTCAGGTCGGCCGGGCGGGTACCCTCCCGCAGCGCCTTCAGCGTGTCGTAGACCGCCTGGACTCCGGCGGCGAAGGGCTGGTGACCCTGCAGCGCGATCCGCACCCGCTGCGAAGCGAGGAAGTCTCGATCGCTCAGTTCGGCGCTTGTGCCGCCGAGGATGATCGGCAGGTCGACCGCCGCGGCGATCGCCGTCAGGTGCTCTCGCTTCTCCAACCCCACGAAGAACAGCGCATCGACACCCGTCTCGGCATAGGCTCTTGCGCGGCCCAGCGTCTCCTCGATGCCGGCAATGGCCGCCGCGCTGGTCCGTCCGACGATGACAAGGTCGGGATCGCGCCTCGCCGCGAGCGCGGCCCGCATTTTGCCCACACCCTCCTCGATCGAAACGAGAGCGGGCTTGCCGGAAGGGCCGAAGGGCCGCGGCAGGTCAGTATCCTCGATGGTCAGGCCGGCTACGCCGGCATTTTCCAGTTCCTCCACGGTACGCATCACGTTCAAGGCATTGCCGTAGCCATGATCGGCGTCCACCAGCAGCGGCAGTTCGGCCGCGCGGCCTATGCGATAGGCCTGGGCGGCGAACTCGCTCAGGGTGATCATGATCAGGTCCGGGCCGCCGAGCACGGCGAGCGAGGCGACAGATCCGGCGAACATGCCGACCTCGAAGCCCAGATCGGCGGCGATTCGGGCCGAAATGGGGTCGGACACCGATCCCGGATGAATGCAGGCCGATCCGGCCAAATGGGCCCGGAACCGCTTCCGCCGTTCTGTCCAGCGCATGCTACCCTCGTCCTCCGCATAGATTGATTGGACCGAATCAACGGGTTGTGGACCAATGGCAAGTTATCTTGCTTTTGACTTTCACCGGCAGCCCATGCCGGAGCGGCATGTCCGCAGCGCAGGATCGGATGCAATGCTTCGTATATCAACCCGTACGGGCAGCCCGGCTCGCCCGAGGAGGATGGTTTCACGATTTCCATGCGCTCGTTGATCAAATTCATGGTCCTTCTCGCCGTGGTCGGCGGGTTCGGCTACGGCGGCTGGCAGTGGTGGGACGCCCATGGGGAAACCCGCGCGCCCCTACCGGTACAGGCGGTCGCGTTGGGCTCGATCGAAAACAACGTATCGGCACTGGGCACCGTAAACCCGGCCAACTATGTGGACGTCGGCACCCAGGTCTCCGGCCAGTTGCAGGTGATCAAGGTCGAGATCGGCGACAAGGTGGAACAGGGCCAACTCCTGGCCGAGATCGACCCCACGGTGTACCAGTCGCGGGTCAATGCCGCCGAGGCGCAGTTGATGGTGCTGCAGGCCCAGATGGCGGACAAGAGGGCGCAGAAGACGCTGGCGGAGCAGCAATTGAAGCGCCAGAAGGATCTGCTCGCCGTCCGCGCGACCAGCCAGGACGCCCATGACATCGCGATTGCCACGGTGCGGCAGATCATCGCGCAAATCGCCGCGATCGAGGCCCAGGTCAAGCAGACCCAGTCGACCCTGGCGGGCGACCAGGCCAATCTGCGCTACACCAAGATCTACGCTCCGATGACGGGCACCGTGGTCTCGATCACCGCGAGGCGGGGCGGCACGCTGAATGCGAACCAGACGGCGCCCATCATTCTGCGGATCGCCGATCTCGACACGATGACGGTCTCGGCCCAGGTATCCGAGGCCGATATCCCCAAGCTGAAGCCGGGAATGCCCGTCTACTTCACCACGCTGGGGCGCGCCGACAAGCGCTGGACCAGCACGCTGCGCCAGATCCTGCCGACCCCCGACGTGGTCAACAACGTCGTCCTGTACAATGCGCAGTTCGATGTCGCCAATACCGGCCAGGACCTGTTGCCGCAGATGAGCGCCCAGGTCTTTTTCGTCATCGCCGAAGCCCGTGATGTGCCGGTCGTGCCGGTCGGCGCGCTTCGCCGATCAACCGCGGCGCCGGGCGAAGGCGCCGCGCCGGCCGCCTCTGTGACCGGTGATCGGGCACCCTCCCGCGCCGGCGGCCGGCGCGAAGCCGGCTACGTCGTCCGGGTAATGGAGGACGGCAAGCCCGTCGAACGGCGCGTTCAGGTCGGCGTGACCAGCCGTCTGCTGGCCGAAATCCGCTCGGGCCTGACCGTGGGCGAGACGGTGGTTGTCGATTCCTTCCAGCCCGATCAGGCGCGCCCGGCGAGAACCGGTGGCCCGCCCGGTGGCATCGGCGGCGGCTTCGCCGCACCGAGGGGCCGCTGATGAACGAGATGCTCCTTCGCGGGCCGATCCTGGCCGGGCAGCAGGCGGCCGATCCCCTGATCGAACTCAGCGACATCACCAAGACCTATACGCGCGGGGACGTGTCCGTCGAAGTGCTGCACGGCATCTCGCTCGCCATCTACCCGGGCGAATTCGTCGCCATCATGGGTGCCTCCGGCTCGGGCAAGTCGACCCTGATGAACATCCTGGGCTGCCTCGACCGGCCGAGCGGCGGCAGCTATCGCTTTGCCGGGCACGAGGTATCGGCCCTGGATCGCGACCGCCAGGCACTGCTGCGCCGAGAGGCCTTCGGCTTCATCTTCCAGCAGTACAACCTCCTCACCAACGCCGATGCGGTGGAGAACGTCGAAGTGCCCGCCGTCTATGCGGGGCGGCCCCGATCCGAGCGCATGGCGCGGGCGCGCGGGATTCTGACGTCGCTCGGCCTCGGCGAGCGGCTCGACCACCGACCGAACCAGCTCTCGGGCGGCCAACAGCAACGCGTGTCCATCGCGCGAGCACTGATGAACGGTGGCCAGGTGATCCTGGCGGATGAGCCGACAGGCGCCCTCGACAGCAAGAGCGGCGAAGACGTGCTGCGACTGCTCGAGAACCTCAATGCCGAGGGGCATACCGTCCTTCTGATCACGCACGATGCCAAGGTCGCCGAGCGGGCGCGGCGCGTGATCGAGATCAGGGATGGCGAGATCATCTCCGACAGCGGCCCCGCCCCCCTGTCCACGGATGCCGCCGCGCGGCGCTTCCGCACCGACTATGCCTTCGGACGAAAGCGCATCCCGATGGTGACCGCGCCGGACATGTTGGAAGCGGGCAAGGTGGCGCTGCGCTCGCTGCGCGCCAATGTCATGCGCACCATCCTCACGCTGCTCGGCATCATCGTCGGGGTCGCCTCCGTCGTCGCCATGGTGGCGATCGGTGACGGGGCGAAGCAGGACGTGATGCGCCGGATTCAGGCGATGGGCACCAACCTGCTGCTGATCCGCCCAGGCGCCCCCAACATGCGGATGGCCGGCGGGATGACCGCGACGCTCGTCGCCGCAGATGCCGAAGCGATCGAGGACCTGCCCGACGTCGATCACGCGGTGGGCGAGTATCAGAGCTCGGTCACGGTGCGCTATGGCACCGCCGACTACCTCACCCAGGCCAATTCGACCGGGCCGAGCTTTCCGGAAGCGCGAGACTGGCCGGTAGCGCGCGGCGGCTTCTTCTCCGCCGAAGACATGCGCGGCTATGCCCCCGTCGTCGTGCTGGGACAGACCATCGTGAACAACCTGTTCCCGGCGGGGGAAGATCCGCTCGGCAAGTATGTCCTGCTCAACAATGTGCCTTTCCAGGTGACCGGCGTCATGGCCGCCCGAGGTGCCTCTCCCATGGGAAGCGACCAGGACGACATCGTCTTCACCCCGCTCACCACCGGCCAGCTTCGCCTGCATGGACAGCGTCACGTCCGCACGATCACGGTGCAGGTGGAGGACGTGACGAAGATCGACCAGGTGCAGGCGGCGATCCGCAATCTCCTGATCGAACGCCACCGGGCCGAGGATTTCCAGATTCGCAACATGGCATCCATCCTGGAAACGGCGACGCAGACCCAGAACACGATGACCATCCTGCTGGGATCGATCGCCGCGATATCGCTCCTGGTCGGGGGAATCGGGGTGATGAACATCATGCTGGTGAGCGTGACCGAGCGGACGCGCGAAATCGGCATCCGCATGGCGACGGGCGCGCGGCGGATCAACATCCTGATGCAGTTCAATACCGAGGCGGTGGTCGTGTGCGGCATCGGCGGCCTGATCGGCATAGCCGGCGGCATCGGGGCCGCCATGATCATGTCGCGTTTCGGATGGTCGATCGCCTACAACATATGGCCGGTGGCGCTGGCCTTCGGCTGCGCCTTCGCTACCGGCCTCGTATTCGGATTCCTGCCTGCGCGAAAGGCGGCCAATCTCGATCCCGTGGTCGCGCTCGGCGCCGAATAGCCGATGGCCCGCCACCTCGCCTCGGTCGTGCTGGCCGGTTTCCTCGTCTCGGGCTGCTTCTCGCTCGGCCCGGAATACGAACCGCCGTCCGTCGCAGTGCCGGCTGGATGGGCCGGGGACAGTGAGCTCGGCGTCTGGCCGGAGCAGGGATGGTGGCGCGCCTTCGGCAGCCGCGAACTCGACGCCCTGATCGACGAAGCGATCGAAGACAATCGAGACCTGCGGGCGGCGATCATCCGTATCGAACAGGCCGAGGCGTCCCTGCGGATCGCGGACGCGGCGCTGCTGCCGGCATTGTCCGGCGGCGCCTCGGCCACGCGCAGCGATCGCGGCAGCGCCGCGCAAACCTCCAACGCCGCCAATGCAAATCGAGGCGGCCGCACGGTCAGCACGACCTACTCGGCCAACCTGCAGGGTTCCTATGCGCTCGACCTGTTCGGGGCCAACCGCGCCTCGTCCTCGGCGGCGGCACAGCGTCTGATCTCGAGCCGCTACGATCGCGAAACCGTGGCACTGACGCTGGTGTCCAACGTGGCCACCACTTTCCTTCAGATCGTGTCGTTGCGCGATCGCAGGCGTTTCGCCGAACAAAACCTGGCAATCTCCGAGGAGATACTGGAACTGCTGGAGAATACCGAGCGGATCGGCACCACCTCGGCGCTGGAAGTCGCCCAGCAACGCAGCGCCATAGCGAGCCAGCGCGCTCAATTGCCGGCATTGGCGCTGGCCGAGCGGCAGAACCTGAACGCGCTGGCCGTCCTGCTGGGCGAACCGCCTTCGGGCTTCGACATCCTGTCGCGATCGTTGGACGACCTGACACTGCCCCCGGTGCTGGCGGGAATGCCCTCAACCCTGTTGCTGCGCCGCCCCGACCTGCGCAGGACGGAATCGGATCTCCGCGCCGCCAACTTCGACCTCGCCTCGGCGCACGCCGCGCGCTTCCCTTCGATTTCGCTGACGCTGCAGGGCGGAACCTCCAGTCAGCAACTCGGCAATCTCCTCAGCTCCGGCTCGCTCTTGTGGTCGCTGGCCGGATCGCTGACGGCGCCGATCTTCCAGGGCGGCCGTCTTCAGGCGCAGGAAGACCTGAGCGAGGCGCGCTTCCGCGAGGTGACGGAGAACTACCAGAAGGCCGTGATCACCGCCTTCCAGGATGTCGAGAACGCGCTCTCCGCGACCGCGCAGAATGCCCGGCAGAATGCGGAGCAGCGCATCGCCTACGAGCAGGCGGCCGAAGCGCTCCGATTGGCCGAGTTGCGCTATCGCCTCGGGGCGACCCAGTTCCAGACGGTCCTCGAGGCGCAACGCAACATCGTGCAGACGGCCGACGCCGTGGTGCAGAGCCAGCGCGACCGTTTCACCGCCGCCGTGGGCCTCTACCAGGCCCTCGGGGGCGGCTGGCCCGGCGAATTGCGTTAGGCCGAGAAGCGCCGGACCACATTCTCCAGCATGCGGGAGACCGGCCCCTGCCAGCCGCCGTCCTTCCACAGGCTGCCGCAGAAGGTGATCGAACCGACCGAGAAGACGGCGCCGCCGCCGGCAAGGTCGAAATAGACGATCTCGCCCCGGATCATCTCCCGCGGGCTCTCCCCGCTGATGGAGCTGAGGCCGAAGACCTCTTCCGGCACCGCGAAGAAAGAGCGCGGGACATTCTCCGATCGCGCCAGGATGACGAGATCCGGCGGGCTGCCGAGGCGAGGGACGGCGCGATCGAGCTCGAAGCCGGCGGCACCGCCCGCACAGAGGCCGTAGTCGCCGATGATCTCCTCCTCCACGCCCTCGAATATCCAGGCGGCGCGCGGGTCGGCCGCTCCGGGCATGCGCCGGAAATACGTCGCCTCGTAGAGGCCCTGGGCGGAGAAGCCGACGCCGCAGAGAACCTGCGGTGGCCGGCCCTGGCGCTGCCACAGCCCGCCATACTGTCCGTCGAAGGCATGATGGTACTCGGCGGGTTCCGCCGCCCACATGCGAACGCCCGTCTCGCTACGCCGCAATTCGATCGTTCCCGGGACTTCGTCGCTCAGGGCGATGCGCCAGTAGAAACCGTTGCCGCCCAGATAGGCCATGCGGCCGCCGCTGCGCGTATAGGTCATCAGCGCGTCGAGCGTCTGCGGCGTGTGGTACTCGGGATGCGAGCCGGTCAGGACCGCCTTGTAGGGCGCGAGCAAGGCCGCCCCTTCCGCATGCAGATCATCGTCGGTGACGACGTCGAAGGCGAATTCCTTCGCCTCCAGCCAGGCGAGGAGGTGATGGTCGGAAACGTAGTGCCGCGTGCCCGAGCCCTTCGGTTCGTTGAACACCACATAGCCCGGCCGGGTGTTTATGACCGGCCTCAACCATGTTGAGAAAGCGACGCCGCTGCCGTCGGGATGCACATTGTAGGTCGACCGTCCGTAGACCGGGTAGTCGTCCGGATTGTGGGGATAGGCTTTCCACGCGGCCAGCTTCTCGCGATGCGCGGCATCGACGTTTCCCCGCGCATGGCAGGCATAGGCGACATAGGTGAAGGTCGGGATCAGCACGACGATCGGCGCCGTGGGCCCGGATCGCGGTGGCAGGACGAAGAGGGGCAACCAATCCTCGCCGGCATCGCAGGTGAGATGCAGTGCGTAGGAGCCGCTCTTCAATCCGTCCGGGATGACGAAGTCGAAATCCGCGGCCCACCCGCAGTCGTTCAGGTCGTCCGCATGGAACTCGATCGCGGCATAGTCCTCCGGGGCATGCCGCCAGCACATCTCGCGCCCCGACCAGCCGGCGCCGCGCACTGCCCGCATCGGCAGGTTGACCAGCCGCCCGTGACAGGACTGCGGTCCGATATCGATCAAGTCGATACCGCCGATGCCCCGGCTGAAGTCCCAGGCGGCGAGCACCTTCGCCTCGGCCGGAAGGGCCAGCGGCGTCGGCCATGCGTGCGCGAAGAGCTGCAGGATCGCGGGCGCCTCGAGCCTCCCATTGAAATGCAGCACCGGCGCATCGGCATTGGCGGCGGCGAACAGGATTGGCCCGCTATTCGCTAGTGGCCGGGGATCGGCCCTGTCTTCCACGACGACCGCTTCATGCTGCAGGAACGGATCCACCGGCACCTGCCCGAGCAGCATGGCGCCCGTTGCGGGATCAAGGCTGAGCCAGAGGCGATACCAGGTCCGCGAACGCATCGGGGCGCCGGTCGCCAGGATGCCCGATCGACAGGCTGCCTCGGCGCCGTTCGCGCCCGCCTTGAGAACGACGTCTCCCTCCGCCAGCACCGCCTTCGCCGGTTCTTCCAGCAACCCCGACCAGACGAGACAGGTCCATGTGCACGGCGCGCCATCGTCGCGCGAAGGGCCTTTCGGCACGAGGCCGTGGGAGCCGAGCCGGATCGGCTTGCGGATGCCGGGGAAGCTGCCGTCGAACCGGGCGGAACAGTCTTCAAAGCGCACGCCCGGACCGGCCGGATTTGCGTCGGCGCTGATCACCCGTACGAGCCGGGCGCGAAACGGGATCGCGTCCCGCACGCTGACATGGGCGCGGAGCACCGCGCCGGGACGCCCCGAAAGCCGGTCGAGGTACCCGGTGATCGGCAGTTCGCGCATGGTTCAGATCGCCGCCAGCGTCTTGTCCACGGTGTTGCCGAGACGATCGACGATCTCGCTGATCTCAGCCTCGGTGGTGTTGAAGGGGGGCGCAATGATGACATGGTCACCGCGGACCCCATCCACCGTTCCGTTGCTCGGATAGACGAGAATCCCGCTGTCCAGCGCGGCGGCCTTCAGATGCTCGGTGAAGTTGACCGACGGCGCGTAGGGTTCCTTGGCGCCGCGGTCACGCACGAATTCCAGCGCCCAGAAGAAGCCGCGACCGCGGATCTCGCCGATATGGGGATGGTTTCCGAACCGCTCGACAAGCGCACCCTCCAGCACCGGACCCAGGCGGTGGACGCTCTCGATCAGCTTCTCCTCGCCGATGATGCGCTGGACTTCCAGCGCGCCGGCGCAAGCCAGCGGATGGCCCTGATAGGTATGGCCATGCACGAAAGCGCCCGACCCACGTGACAGCCCGTCGATGACGCGGCGCGAGGCCAGCATGGCACCGATCGGCACATAGCCGCCGCCGAGGCCCTTGGCCACGGCCTGAATGTCCGGGGTGACGCCCTCCTGCTGCCAGACATGCTGGCTGCCCGAGCGACCCATGCCGCTCATGATCTCGTCCAGGATCAGAAGCGCGCCGTGGCGCCCGCACACCGCCTTCATCGCCGGGAAGTATCCGGGCACCGCGGTGGTGCAGCCGGACGCGGCGCCCACGATCGGCTCCGCCACGAAAGCGATGACGTTTCCTGGACCGAGACGCTGAAACTCGGCCTCGAGTTCGTCGGCGAGTCGCTTCACATAGGCGGCGTCGCTCTCGCCTTCCTGTTTGTAATGGTAGGGAAAACAGGGCGAGACATGACTGAAATTCGCCGACAGCAGCGGCTCGTAGATCCGCCGGCGCCCGGCATGTCCGCCGGTGGCGAGCGCGCCCAGCGTGTTGCCGTGATAGCTCTGCCGCCGGCCGATGAAGCGGGTGCGTTCAGGTTGACCGATCTCGACGAAATACTGCCGCGCCAGCTTGATCGACGCTTCGATCGCCTCCGAGCCGGAGGAAACGAAGAAGGCGTTGCTGAGCCCGCCGGGTTCGTCGCCGACCAGCAGTTCGGCGAGTTCCTCGGCCGGATCGGATGAGAAGAAGGCCGTATGCGCATAGGCGAGCTTGCCCGCCTGCTCGGCGATCGCCTTCGCCACCCGTTCGTTGCCGTGACCGATGCAAGCCACCGCCGCGCCGCCGGAAGCGTCCATTACCGTGCGACCGTCCGCCAGCGTCACGCGGATACCCTGTCCGCTGACCGCGCGCTCGGGTCTCACCTTCACGCTGCGGTGGAGAATTCTGCTCATCTTCCCTCCCCAACAAAAATCAGACTCGCCGCATGACGAAATTGCCCATCCAGCCCGCCGCCAGGGACAGCACGATCGCGAGCACGCCGTACAGCGCCGACTGCTGGCGCGACATGTCGAACAGGCCCTGCTCGAGGCCTGATTTCTTGACATAGAGAGGCGTCGCCACGGCAGCCACGACCTGGTTGTTGCGGAACAGGTAGACTTCGGCCTGATAGGTGCCGACCGAGACATTGGCCGGGAGTTCGAATTCGACCCGGAACAGCTTGGGGCCGAGGAAGACCACCCTTTCGGTCTGGTCGTGAAACAGCCCGGCGCGCTGGCGCTGTTCGATCATCGCCGTGCGGAAGGTCGGGACCACGGCGCTCGGCATGTCGGTATCCGGTTCGAAGCGGAGTTGCTCGAAGCCGAGGCGGAGCCGCCCAAGGATTGAGGGCGTGGAGATTTCATTCAGGCTGCGGGTGGCGGCGACGGCATAGTAGCTCGGCACCCGGGCGAAACCGACCGAGGCGGAATTGACCCAGACGCCGAGGATGCGCTCCTTCCGGCGGACGACGACCGGCTCGGCGGGCCCGCGGACCACCACCACGATGTCGCCGCCACCCTCCACAGCGCCGTAGATCAGCAGGTCGGTGCCGGTAAAGTTGGAATTGATCGTGATCAGATGCGTCGACAGATCCGTGATCAGGGGGGCGTCCTTGGGCACGACCTGACCCCGGGCGGTGCCGCAGAGCGGCATCGTCACAACAAAAACAGTTACCCAGAAGGCGGCCCCGAAAAGCCACCCCGACCAAAGGGCCATGCCGGCCTCATTCTCTCAGGATTGAGAGTTACCGCCGAGGCCGGCGGACCGGCAAGCGCAAACAACACCTTACGTGGCGAATATCACGCAAGTGTGGCCATTGCGGCATCGGGACCACCCGATCCGTGGGGCACACCGGCCCGCTTCAGTGCCATCTCCACGCAGGCGAGCGCGCCCAGCAGCATCGGCTCGTTCAGATCGCCCATATGGCCGATGCGGAACACTCGGCCCTCCAACTGGGCGAGGCCGCGCCCCAGCGCCACGTTGAAGTCGGTCTCGGCGATCCGCCGCACATCCTCGGCATTGTGCCCCTTCGGCATCAGGCAGGCGGTGAGGGAGTCGGAGGCCGCCGCCGGATCGAGCGGGAAGACATCCGGTCCGCCGCCGGCGGCCCAGGCCTTGACGCAGGCGCGGGTGGCGGTGGCGAGGCGGCGGTGGCGGGCGAAGACGTTCTCCAGCCCCTCCTCCTCCAGCATCGCGACCGAGGCTTCCAGGCCATAGAAGAAATGCATCGGCGGCGTCCCGGTGAAGCGAACCTGCTTGCGGTTCTCCACCATGTTGCGCCAGTCCCAGTAGCGCCGCGGATTGCGGGCCGACTGGCTGGCGTTCCAGGCCTTTTCCGACACCGCGTTGAAGGCCATGCCGGGCGGCAGCATCAGCCCCTTCTGCGACCCGCCGACCACCAGGTCGACGCCCCAGTCGTCCATGCGGAAGTCGTAGGAGCAGAACGACGAGATGGTGTCGACGAAGAAGAGCGCCGGGTGGCCGACGGAATCGATCGCCTTCCGGACCGCCGGGACCGGGTGCATCGTCCCCGTCGCCGTCTCGTTCTGGACGATCATCACCGCCTTGATCTCGCGGGCGTCGTCCCTGGCGAGGCGCGCGGCGACCGCCGCGGGATCGACCGCATGGCGCTCCGGCGTCTCCAGCATCTCCACCTCGGCCCCGAAGGCCGAGGCCATGCGGGCCCAGTTCTCGGAGAAATAGCCGGCGGCGCAGACCAGTACCTTGTCGCCCGGCGACAGCGTGTTCGCCACGCTCGCCTCCCAGGCACCATGCCCGGAACTGGCGTAGCAGATGACGATCCCGTCCTTCGTCTTCAGCATCCGCTTCAGGCCATCGACGGCCTTTTCGCGCCGGGCGGTGAAGTCCTTGCCGGTGAAATCGACGGCGGCGGCATCCATCGCCCGCAGAACGCGGTCGGGGATATTGGTCGGGCCGGGATGCATGAAGAATTGCCGGCCGCGCAGCACGCTCATGGGAAGCTCGCCTTCTGAGTGGAGTGGTCGGGGACTCTCAACGCTTGCCTTCGATCAGCACCTCGACGAGGTGCGGCTTGCCGCTCTTCACCGCCGCCGCCACGGCCGGCGCCACGTCGGCGGCCTTGCTGACGCGGGTGCCGGCGACACCCATGCCGGCCGCCATCTCGACGAAGCCCAGGTGCGGGCCGGCGAGATCCATATGCGCATAGGGCTTGTTCGACAGCACGCCGAAGCGCTGGCGGTAGACGTCGATATTGTGCTTCAGCACCCGGTATTCGCGGTTGGCCAGGATGACGAAGGTGATGCCGAGGCCGTGGTGGGCGGCCGACCAGAGCGCCTGGATCGAGTACATGGCCGAACCGTCGCCCGAGATCGCCACCACCGGACGGTCGGGATGCGCCACCTTGGCGCCGATGGCGCCCGCCAGACCCTGGCCGATGCCGCCGCCGCGACCGGAGTAGTAGTCGCCCGGACGTTCGAAGGTGAAGGTCTTGAACAGGTCCTGGTTGGCGGTGATGGTTTCGTCGACGATGACGGCGTTCGAAGGCGCGCCTGCGCGGATTTCGGCCATGACGCGGGCCATGGAGATGGGTTCGCGGTCCCAGCTCTTCTTCACCCGCGCGGCCTGGGCTGCTTCCTCGGCCTCCTTCGCCGACTTCAGCGCGGCGTTGCGCGCCGCCGCCCCCGGCACCTTGCCCTTCAGCGCCTCGAGCAGCGCGGCCAGCGTCTCGCGCGGATGGCCGACGAGCCCGACATCGAGCGGGTGGTTGTGGGCGAGGCGGCTCGCCGCCTCCTCGAACTGCAGCACCTTGGCGCCGTCCGGGAAGGGGCTGCCGGGCGCGAACCAGACCTCCTCGAAGAACGGGCCACCCAGGAGCAGGACGCAATCCGATCCTTCGAGCGCCTTCCTGATGGCGCCGGCATCGAAGGGCAGCGGGCCGCGGGCGTTCGGATGACTGGTCGGGAACGATGCCTGATGCCGCAGGCCCTCGACCCAGACACCGGCGCCGAGCGCCTCGGCCAGCGCCACCGCCTGTTCGACGGCACCGCCGCGGGCGATGTCGTCGCCCACCACCAGGACGGGGGCTTTCGCTGCCGCCAGCAGGCCGGCCGCGGCCTTCATGCCCTCCGGGTCGGGGCGGGTGGCGCGGAACAGCCGGTCGGGCTTCGCCGGCGGGATATCGGTCTCCTGCTCCAGCACGTCGATCGGCAGCGCGATGAAGACCGGGCCGCAGGGGGGATCGTTGGCGATCTTGAAGGCGCGGCGCAGGATCGGCCCCAGTTCGTCGGCGCGCTCGGCCTGCACGGACCACTTGGTCACCGGAGCCGCCATGGCGGCGAGGTCGTGGCCGAGGAGCGGATCGCGCAGCCGCATGCGGGTATCCTGCTGGCCGGCGGTGACGATGAGCGGGGAGTTCGCCTTCAGCGCGCTGTAGAGCATCCCGAGCGCATTGCCGAGCCCCGGCGCCACATGCAGGTTGGCGATGCCGGTCTTGCCCGTCGCCTGGGCGTAGAAGCTGGCGGCGCCCAGCGCCACGCCCTCGTGCAGGGCGACGATGTAGTCGATCTGCGGATAGTCGGCGAGACTGTCGATCAGCGGGCTTTCGGTGGTACCGGGATTGCCGAAGATGTGGTCGACGCCATGCGCCACCAGACTGTCCAGGAAGACGTTACGACCGCGCACTGTTTCCTCCGTGATTTTTTGTTTTTGAACGTCCGTCAGCCGAGCGCCGGCTGGCGGGTGTGCCAGTCGGTGGCTTTCTGGAAGGCGTGCGCCGCGCGCAGCACGAGCGCATCCTCGAAGGGCCGGCCGGCGAGCTGCAGGTTGAGCGGCAGGCCGGATTTGGTGAAGCCGCAGGGGATGGCGATGGCGGGGGCGCCGGTGATGTTGAAGGGAGCGGCGATGCCGCGCGGCGGCACCGCCGCCTCGGTGAGCTTCGCCATCGGCTCGATCGCGGGCGCGGGCCCGGGATAGACCGGGGCGAGCAGCAGGTCGGCGGCCTTCATCACCTCGGCCATGCGCAGGCAGAGCACGCGGCGGTGGCGCTGGGCGCGGAGGTATTCCTCGGCCGTCACCGCGGCACCGGAGAGCACGCGCATGCGGGTGATCTTCGCATAGTCCATCGGCCGGCGCCGCAGGTCGGGTCCATGCACGGCGAAGGCCTCGGCATGCAGGATGACGCGGCAGGCGGCATCGAATTCACCGAGCGGCGGCACCTCGACGGGCACGAGCTCGACACCGAGGGCCTCGAACGCTTTCACCGCCGCCTCGAAGGCCGCGACCTGTTCGGGATCGGGCGTCATGTCCCGTTCGTGCCAGCGCCGCACCACGCCCACCCGCAGGCCCCGGATCGGCTTGTCGAGAGCGGCGGCGAAGTTCTCCGGATGGCGATCGGCGGAAGCGGGATCGCGGGCATCGTGGCCCTGCATCGCGGTGAGGAGATAGGCGCAGTCCTCGGCGCTCCGCGCCATCGGGCCGGTGTGGTCGAGCGACTGCGACAGCGGCATGACGCCGCCGCGGCTGCACAGCCCATAGGTCGGCTTGTGGCCCGAGACGCCGCAATAGGCCGCCGGGTTGCGGATCGAGCCCGAGGTGTCGGAGCCGAGCGCGGCGGGCAGGAAGCGGGCGGCGAGCGCGGCGCCGGAACCCGAGGAGGAACCGCCGGTGAAGTGATCGAGGTTCCAGGGGTTGCGGGCCGGCGGGAAGGGCAGGTCGAAGGCGGGCCCGCCGGTGGCGAATTCATGGGTGGCGAGCTTGCCGAGCGGGATGGCGCCGGCGGCGGTGAGCTTCGCCACCGTGGTCGCATCGGCCTCGGGCACGCGGTCGACATAGAGCTTCGAGTGCCCGGTGGTGGGCACGCCGGCGGTATCGTAGATGTCCTTGATGCCGAAGGGGATGCCGTGCAGGCGCCCGAGGCTCCTGCCCGCCGCGACCGCCTCGGTCGCCGACCTGGCGGCGGCGCGGGCCGCATCGGCGGTGACGCGGATGAAGGCGTTCACCTTGGGATCGAGCTTCGCGATCCGGGCCAGCAGATGGTCGACCAGCTCGGCCGGCGAGACGTCCTTGGCGCTGATCCGGCGGGCGAGATCGGCGATGCCGAGGGTGTGGAGCTCGCTCATGCCCGGCCCGCCTTCAAGGGATCGAAGATCACCGCGGGTTCGTCACCGAGATCCGAGGGACCCGGCACGGCGGCGGCGAGCGCGCGCATCACGCCCGCGGCCTGGGCGAAGCGCGCCACTTCCTCGTCCGGGAGGGTGACGCCCGCCATGTCGAGGAGCGCCCGCGCGGCTTCGGTGGAGAGGGATTTGGCTTCCGTGCTCATGCGCACTCCGTACCGGTTTGCCTTCTCCCGGGGGGAGAAGGTGGTCCGCAGGACCGGATGAGAGGCAGGCTCTCGGCAGCGCGATCCGTCGGGCGGTGCCCCTCACCCGCCCTCCGGGCACCCTCTCGCCGAGGGAGAGGGAAGATGCGCCGGTCCGTCATCGTCTCTTCAGGGCGCGCCAGGCGATCAGCAGCACGATGGAGCCGCCGACGGCGAGGAGGAGGCTGCGCATATCGAAGCCGGTGACGTCGCCCCAGCCCATGGTGGTGCCGATGAAGCCGCCGATGAGGCCGCCGACGATGCCGATGACGATGGTCATGATGAAGCCGCCGGGGTCGTCGCCCGGCATGATGAACTTGGCGATGATGCCGGCGATCAGGCCGAGGACGATCCAGGCAAGAATGCTCATTGAGGGCTCAGCTCCCGCGCTTGTTGCCGGAGAAAGGATGCGTGGAAGTGAGGCCGCCGTCCACCGCATAGGCCTGGCCGTTGACGTAGGAGGCCTCGTCGGAGGCGAGGAAGAGGGCCATGGCGGCGATCTCCTCCGGCCGCCCGGCGCGGCGGAGCGGGTTCAACTGCCCGATCTTGCCCTCCGTGCCCTTGGCCCGGGCGCCCTCGAAGATCGGCTTCGTCATGCCGGTCTCGATCAGGCCCGGGCAGACGGCGTTGATGCGCACGCCCGTGCCCGAGAGGTTGTTCGCCGCCGTCTGCGCCAGGCTGATGACGCCGGCCTTGGAGGAGGCATAGGCCGACTGCCCGGCATTGGCGCGGAGGCCGGCGACCGAGGCGGTCATCACGATCGACCCGCCGCCCTGGCGGATCATGTGGGGCGCCGCCTCGCGGATCGCCAGGAACGGGCCGATCAGGTTGATGCGCAGGATGTCGGTCCAGTAGTCGACCGACTGTTCGAGGAGCGGCACCCCGCCCCCCGACACCCCGGCATTGGCATAGACGACGTCGATTCCGCCCCATTCCTTGACGCAGCGGGCGACATAGCCCTTCACATCGGTCTCGGACCCGGCATCGCCGGAGAGCGCGATGGCGGTGCCGCCGGCGTCGCGGATGCCGGCCGCGGTGACCTCGAGCCCCTCGGCGGCGCGGTCGACGCAGATCACCCGGGCGCCCTCGCGGGCGAAGAGCATGGCGCTGGCGCGGCCGATGCCGCTGCCGGCGCCGGTGACGACGGCGCGCTTGCCTTCGAGACGACCGGGCATGGGATTTTCCTCCGTTTATGAACGGAGGTCTTTCTAGCGGTTTCCCCCGCCCGGGCGCATCCCTCTTCGAAAGCCGCCCGGAAGGGCCCGGATCAGCCCGGCAATCCGCCCATCAAGGCCCTGTATTTGTTGAACATTCCGCTCGATTCGGGGGTCCGGTGGACCATGCCTGTCTCGGCCAATTCGTGCCAATTCGAGCCAGTTCGAGCCAATTCGGCGCCCGCCGGCGCCGGTTCGGCGCCGGTTTCCGCCGGTTCCGGCCATTCCGCCTCGAGGACCGGCTCCCGAGCCGTCCGGCCAGAATTGGCCACTTCGGGCCGCGGACGATTCCGGCCACGCGCCGGACCATAGAAGCCGAGCGCGCGGCCGGCCGATTTCTCGGCCACCACCGCGACGCCGATCCGCCCGCGCGCCACGGCGAGATCGCGCAGCCAGCCGAGATTGGCGACGTGCTCGTGCAGGTCCATCGGCTGGTCATCCTCGAGACAGGCCCAGCCGTCGCGGAGGGCGGCGGCGGCCATCGGCATCTCGAGTTCGCCGTCGGGACCGGTGGGACAGCCGATGTAGCCGGCGCCCTCCAGCTCGGCATAGGCGCGGCGGATCGAGCGTTCGGAGAGGCCGAGCCAGGGGGAGAGTTCCGCCGGCGAGGGACAGTCGCCCCGCACCGCCCGGCCGGGATAGCGCAGCGTGAGGCGGATCAGCACCGCCTTGGCGGTGGTGGAGAGTTCGGCCAGGGCCTGGATCTTCTCCACCGCCCGGATCATCGCCTCCAGCCGGTTGGCGGCGGGTGTATCGGCGGTGGGTGTATCGGCGGTGGGTGCATCGGCGGTGGGTGTATCGGCGGTGGGGCTTTCCGGGGCCGGGGCTTCGGTGGCGGGGGAGTCGGTGGCCGCCGGCATGGAATCGGCGGGCTGAGCGGTGAAATTGGTATGGTTTGACATGAAAATGCCTCCATCAAGATCTGAAGGCCGAAATATACCACGAAAAGGGAATTCTGGCGAGCGCGATCTTGCGCTATGAGGCGAAAACTGCTATCATTCCGGCTGAATTGGCATTCCAGGCCCGGAGGGACCGGCACCTGGGGGTGCCGGGGCCATCCGTGGTTGGCCGAGCGGGATCATTCCCCGGGCGAGGCGGCGGCCTTCGCCGCGGCGGCGGCCTTCTTGTCCGCGGCGGCGGCTTTCTTGCCGGCGGCGGCGGTCTTGCGTTCCAGGGTGGCGGCCTTCTTCTCCGCCACGCGGGCGGAAGCGGCGGCGCGGGCGGCGCGGGTCGCCTCCTTGGCGGCGGCGGCTTCGGCCAGGACCGCGGCCTTGCCGGCGGCGGCCTGGTCGGCCTGCTCGCGATCGGCGGCTTCCTTGGCGAGGCGAAGGGCGCGCAGGCGCGCGGTCTTCGCCGCCTCGGCGGCGCGGAGATCGGTGTGCTGCTTCACGGCGGCAAAGGCATCCGCCTTGCGCTTCTCACGCAGGGCGTCGACCTTGCCCGCCGAATCCGTATTGCGCAGGCCCATGGCCGTATTCCTTTCCGACCGGCCGGCGGGCCAGGGGGCCCGCCTTTCGCCGGCCGGGATCATAGCACCGATCGCCGCCACCCGCCGCGCGGGGGCGGATCGGGCCGGAAACGGGTTACTTCTTCTCGATGTTGATCTTGCCGTCGCCGACGCTGATCTCGACGCCGGAGGTCTTCTGGCGCTCCTGATAGAGCATGTAGCCGAGCGCGCCGACGCCGACGACGAGAACAGCGACGACGATACCCATGGTGTTGCGATTCATGATTTGGCTCCTTCGTGGCGCCTGAACGCGCCGACCCCCGATTTGGTTCCGCCGCGTGCAAGAAATGCCGGGCCTCAGACGCCGGCGGCGGGCGCCCGCGCCGCCCGCACCAGCCGGCGGAAGTGCCGGAGCGTGGGCGAGGGATCGGCCCGGCGGCTGGCCAGGTGGATCGGCGCCGAGAGGCCGCCGCAGCCGGTCAGGCCCCGGTAGACGATCCCCTCGCCCCCGAGCCTGCGCATGGAGGCGGGCACGATGGAAACGCCGAGGCCGGCGGCGACCAGAGCGAGGGTGGAGGGCAGGCGCGGGGCCTCCTGCGCCACGTCGGGGTTGAAGCCCTGTTCGCGGCAGGCGGTGAGGATGGCGTCGTAGAGGCCGGGGCCGTTCTGGCGGCGGTAGAGAATGAAGGGTTCGGCGGCGAGGCCGGCGAGGGCGAGCGCCCCCTGCCCCGCCGCCAGCGGATGGCCGGCCGGGAGGGCCGCCAGCATGGGTTCATCCAGCACCGGTTCCAGCCTGAGCACCGGCTGGCCGCCGACCGGGGAGCGGACGAAGGCGGCGTCCAGCCGCTCGTTCAGGAGGGCATCGACCAGTTCGATGGTGCGCGCCTCTTCCAGCTGGAGCGCCACGGCGGGGAGCCGGTTGCGGAAGGCGCGGAGCGTCGCCGGCACGAAGGGATGGAGCGCGGCCGAGGAGGTGAAGCCGATGGCGAGGCGCCCCTCCTCCCCCCGCCCGGCGCGGCGCACGGTTTCGGGCAGCCGGGCGGCGCGGGCGAGAAGGACCTGCGCCTCGGCCAGCAGCGCCTCTCCCGCCGCGGTGGGGCGCACGCCGCGGGGCAGGCGGTGCATGAGGGTGACGCCGAGCTCGGCCTCCATCCCCTTCAGGAGGCGGGAGAGCGGCGGCTGGGCCATGCCGAGGCGTTCGGCGGCACGGGTGACGTGCCCCTCCTCGGCGAGGACGGCGAAGGCGCGGAGACGGCGGAGGTCCAGCATCGATACCTGGAAGGTATCAGGAATGCGTTGAGAGTGGCATGGAAAGTATGGGAGCGCGGGGATAGGGTTTGCTTGCTTTCGAGGGCCGGTCGGCCCGCTCCCCACCCTTCGAGACGGCTGCTCCCGCAGCCTCCTCAGGATGAGGAGCTACTTTCGAATTCGGCTTCCTCATCCTGAGGGCGCGCGAAGCGCGTGTCTCGAAGGACGAGGAAGCCGCGGCACCGCACGGGGGAAACACCGCCATGACATGGTCGCCCACGCAGTACACCAAGTTCGAGGACGAGCGGACGCGCCCCGTCCGCGACCTGGTGGCGCAGATTCCGAATGTTGAAGTCTCCAGCGCGGCCGATGTGGGCTGCGGCCCGGGGAATTCGACCGAGGTGCTGCAGGGCCGCTATCCGCGGGCGCGCATCACCGGCATGGATTCATCGCCCGAGATGATCGCGGCGGCGAAGGCGCGGCTGCCCGGGCTCGATTTCGAGGTGGCGGATGTCTCCAGCTGGGGCAACCAGGGGCCGTTCGACGTGATCCTGTCGAACGCCGTGCTGCATTGGGTGCCGGATCACGACCGGTTGCTGCCGGCGCTGGTGGGCAAGCTCAGCCCAGGCGGCAGCCTCGCCATCCAGATGCCGGAATCGACCGACGAGGCGGCGCACCGGCTGATGCGCGAGGTGGCGAAGAACGGGCCCTGGGCGGCCAAGGTGGCCGATGCCGCGAAGAGCTTCGCCAACCGCAACACGGCGGACGGATACTGGCGGCTGCTGAAGGGGCTCTGCGGCCGGGTCGACCTGTGGCAGACGGTCTATCACCACAACCTGGCGGGCGGGCCGGCGGCGATCGTCGAATGGTTCAAGTCGACCGGCCTGCGGCCCTATCTCGGGCCCTTGGACGAGGGGGAGCGGCAGGCGTTCCTCGAGCGCTATCTGGCGGCGCTGACGGAAGCCTATCCGACGCTGGCGGATGGCAGCGTGCGCCTGCCCTTCCCGCGCCTCTTCTTCGTCGCCACGCGCTGAGGGGAAACGGACGATGGATGCGAGCACCCTCGGCGCCTACGACGCCAAGGCGAAGGGTTTCGCCGACGACTGGGCGGCGCAGCCGCCGCCGACCGACCTGCACGACACCGTGCGGCGGTTCTTCAAGGCGGGCGGCGCCACGGCGGATATCGGCTGCGGCGCCGGGCGCGACACCGCCTGGATGGATGCGAACGGCTATCCGGCGACGGGCTATGACGCCTCGGAGGGGTTGCTGGCCGAGGCGCGGGCGCGGCATCCGGGCATCGGCTTCGCGGCGGCCAGCCTGCCGGCGCTCGAAGGCATCGGCGAGGGCAGCCTCGACAACATCCTCTGCGAGACGGTGATCATGCACTTAGCTGAGGGCGACATCGCGCCTTCGCTGAGGCGGATGCTGGCGCTGCTCCGGCCCGGGGGGACGCTCTATCTCTCCTGGCGCGTGACCGAAGGGGCCGACCGCCGCGACGAGCACGGCCGGCTCTATGCCGCGTTCGATCCCGCGCTGGTGCTGGGCGCGCTGAGGGGCACCGAGACGCTGCTCGACGAACAGCTCGGCAGCCTGTCGTCGGGCAAGCTCATCCGGCGGATGGTGGTGCGGAAGGCGGCTTAGGGCAGGACCGCCGAGTTCACCCAATCCGGAGTGTGCCGGCACCTGTGCTACGCTGGGCCGTCCCGAGGCTTTGGGGGGCAACAGCCGTGGTCTGCAGAGTGGGCTTCGCGGTTCTCGTCGTGGCGGCACTGTTGCTCGGGCCGGCCCGGGCACAGGCGCCCGCCACGCGCCCCGGCACGCTCACCGAGGTCCTGGCCGAGCACGAGCGGATCAAGAAGCAAGCGCCCGCCCGCCCGGCCGCCGAAGCGATCACTGCCTACGAGGACCTGCTGGATGCCGTGCGGGCGCTGGCGCGGCCCTCTCCCGAAGCGGAAGGACAGATCCTGTCGGATCTTGCCGAGCAGTATGCGCGCAACGGTAACAGCGGGCGCGCGATCATGCTGCATCGGCAGGCGGTGCGGGTTCTGCGGGAAGCCTTGCAGCCCGAGCACCCCCGCGTCGTCTTCGCCGAGAGCATGCTTGGTTTCACGGCGGCCGCGGACTGGCAGATGGAGGAGGCGGCGGAGAGCTTCTGGCGCGCCATGGCTGGCGCCGACCGGCTGCAGAATCCGCGCCTGTCTTCGCTACGCTGGATCATGCGCGGCTCGCTCGCCGAAATCCTCCTCTACCAGGAGCAGGTACATGAGGCGATCGGGTTGTTCGAGCAGGTGCTGGCCCATGCCGATGAACTGGGGGCGATGGACAGGGTCTTGCTCTGCGGCTATCGCGCGAGCCTGGGCCACGCACTGATCAAGCAGCGGCTCTATCCCGAAGCCGAGACGGCCTTGCGGGCCGCCCGCTCATGCGCAACGGCACTCTCCGATAAGGATGAGTTCCACGCGGCGCAGCGCGACATCCTGCTGGCCCTGGCGCTGATACGCCAGGGTCGCGCCGACGAAGCCATGGCCGAGGCACGAGCAGCCGTCGAAAAGGTCGCAGAGTCACCGGCCATTAGGCGTTCGAGCCATTCGACCGAGGTCGTGCTCCGCCACGCGGCCCGTGTCGCACTGGAGGCGGAGGCCTGGCCGACCGCATTCCAGTGGCTGTTCGATCGATCGCCGGTGGTCGAGCGGCTCGGCCGCGATCGGCTGGAATATGCCGAGCTACTGGTGGATAGCGCAGAATACTGGTTCGGGGTCGACGATGTGTCGCAGTCGACCCCCTATGCCCGATGGGCTCTCGACAGCCTGAAAGCGCGCGCGAGCCAGGTGGCGGCCGGCGCGCGCCGCACCGACGAGGGCGAGCGGCGGCGCATTCGCGCCGTGGCGAGCCGGATGGTCGAGGTGATGGCGGCAACCCCTTCGAGCCGCAAGGATCGCGACCACCTGTGGACCAACGAGCTGCTGCAGATCGCCCAGGTGGCGCATGCCACCGCCGCCGGCCAGGCGATCGCCCAGATGGCGGGCCGGCTGTCGGCCGGCAACGACGCGCTGGCGCTGCTGCTGGCCGAGCGGCGCGATACGGCACTCGCCTGGAGCCGGACGGATCTCGCGCTGTCTGCAGCCGTGCAGCAGGGCGTGACCGGTGCCGGCATTGATGAAATCCGGTTGCTGCGCGACAAGGCCGCAGAGTTTCTCACCGGGATCGACCGCCGTCTCGCCCGCGAGTTTCCGGCGGCATCCCGGCATGCCGGGTTCAGCATCCTGACCGCCGCCGAGATCCAGAAGCTGCTGCGGCCCGACGAGGCGATCCTGTTCTACATGATCGGCGAGAAGCGGAGCGCGGTCTGGACGATCGTGCCGGAGCACGTGCGCATGACGAGCCTCGGCATCGGCGCGGCCGAGCTGGAAGGCATGGTCGAGGAACTGCGCGAGGGACTCGATCCCGCCCGCGTTCGGGGCGTGAACGACCTGCCGGCCTTCGATGTCGAGCTGGCGCGCCTGCTCTACCAGCGGCTGGTGAGGCCGATCGGCTACAGCCTGTCGCACGCGGCGCCGAATGCGAAGCACCTGATGATCGTCGCCGACGGGCCCCTGCATGCGCTGCCCTTCCAGGTGCTGATCGCCGGCAAGCATACCGACCATCCCGATCCTGCCCGTCTCGCCGAGGCGCATTGGTTCGTCAGGGACTACGCACTCTCGACGCTGCCCTCGATCGCGGCGCTGGCGGCCCTGCGCGCCGAGGCCGGTGCCTCGCGAGCCACCCAGCCCTTTCTCGGCGTCGGCGACCCGCTCCTCGGCGACCGGCCAGCCGAGGTTCGCGGCGGTGACCTGATGCTGGCCGAGGACGACGCGGCCTGGCTGCGCGGGGCCCGTGGCGTCGGCAGCGAGGGCGGGCTCGACCGGCTCTATCGCGGCGGCCGGGCCGATATCGACGCGCTGCGCCGACTGCCCTCGCTGCCCGACACGGCGGGCGAGTTGACTGCCCTGGCGCGGAGCCTGAAGGCGCCGGCGGAGAGCCTGCGGCTGCGCGAGACGGCGCGCGAGACCTCACTACGCCAGCGCGGTGCGCTCAAGGACTACCGCATCCTCGCCTTCGCCACCCATGGCGTGACGGCGGGCGAGATACGCGGCGCGGCCGAGCCGGGGCTGGTGCTGACACCGCCGGAGCAGGCGAGCGAGGCGGATGACGGCCTTCTCACCGCCGGCGAGATCGCCGGCCTCGATCTCGATGCCGACTGGGTGGTGCTCTCGGCCTGCAACACCGCGGCCGGCGACGGGCAACCCGGCGCGCAGGGCCTGTCGGGCCTCGCCCGCGCCTTCTTCCTCGCCGGCAGCCGCTCGCTCCTGGTGTCGCATTGGCCGGTGTTCTCCAAGCCGGCGGTGCGGCTGACCACCGGCATGATGGCGAAGCTCGACGCCGAGCCCGGCCTCGCGCGGGCCGAGGCGCAGCGCCAGGTGATGCTGGAGATGATCGCCGACGCCGAGCGGCCGTTCCTGGCCCACCCGGTCTTCTGGGCGCCGTTCAGCGTGGTTGGGGAAGGCGGCAGCCTTTCGCGGCGCTGACCCGGCGCGCGAGGCACGGAAGCGGGCTCAGGGCAGGACGGCCTCGGCCTCGATCTCCACGCAGGCATTGGGATCGATCAGCTTGGAAATCTCGACCAGCGTCATGGCCGGAAAGTGCTTGCCGAGCGTGGTCGCCAAGACGGCAACTCAAGGGTTGTTCACCCAGTCCTCGTGGCCATGGCGCACGCGCAGAATGAGGACGCCCTCTTCCTCCACCACATAGACGACCAGATGCGCCTTGTAGGGATGCACCCGGACGGCTGGGTTCAATTCTGTTCTCACGCGGGCAGCAAGCGGGTACTCCGCCAGAAAGCGAAAGATGTCATGCAGGCCGTCGTGATAGCGATCGGCTTGAACGACGCCGAATGTGGCTGCCCCAGTCAGGTAGATCTGAAGGATCGCCTTCGGCCTTACGGCTCAGCCTGACCTTACGGCTCACGGTCCGCGCCCAGCCGCTTGCGGGCCATGGCGCGAATGTCCTCCATCGAATTGGGACTGATGCCGCTTTCCAGAGCTTCGGTCACCAGGTCCTGCATCGCGGCAATCTTGTCGGCCCGCTCCTGATCGCGGCGAATCAGATCGCGGACGTAGTCGCTCGCGTTGCTGTATCGCCCGGTTCTGGTCTGGCCCTCCACCCACTGCTTCATCGCGTCGGGCAGAGACACGTTCATGGTTGCCATGCTTCACCTCGGCGGGGATTCTCCGCGATTGGCAAAGATTGTCAATATTCGGCCAAACAGTGCCGATCGCAGGCGCTGACCGGATGAACAGTGTTACGGGAGGACGGCCTCGGCCTCGATCTCCACGCAGGCGTTGGGATCGACCAGCTTGGAGATCTCGACCAGCGTCATGGCCGGGAAGTGCTTGCCGAGCGTGGCGCCCCAGGCTTCGCCGACGTCGCGGCCCGCCGCGTTGAAGGCGGCGATGTCGGTGACGAAGGCGCGCAGGATGACGATGTTCTGGATGTCGCCGCCCGCCGCGCGAACCACGGTGACGACCTTGCCGAGTGCGGCCTTCCACTGTTCACCGACGGACGTTCCTTGCGCCACCGAACCGCCCGGGGGCGAGCCGATCTGGCCGGCGACGCGGATGGTGAGCGAGCCCCGCGAGACGACGGCATGCGAGAAGCCGCGCGGACGCGGCCAGCCTTCGGGCAGGATGGCTTTGTAGGCGATGTCGGACATTGGTTTCTCTCCCGGTTCTTCTCGATGCGTTGGCGGGGAGGATGACGCATAGCCGGCCGGCAAAGCAAGGCGGCAGCTAGTTCTTCAGTAGCACCCAGGTTGATCGGGTGGCGCCAACGAGGAGCAGCAACCCGGTGCCCAAGAGCATCAATGACCCCGGTTCGGGCACTTCGCCGACCAGCGTCCCGAACACCTGGAACCGCACCTCGCCGTAATAGCCGCTGTCGCCCGCCGGGACCGTGGGACAGCCTTCGATGCCGAAGGGCTGGAAGCAGACGTCGGTGAGGGTGATGCGCACGCCCTCCACGCTCGCCCGGCCCAAGAGGTCGCCGCCGAGGCCGGGGAAGAGGCCGGCATCGGTGAGCGAGAAGCCCGAGCGCATGGTGCGGCCGAGGCCGAGGGTGAAGGAATGCCGGTCGGCCGGTTCCCTGTCGGTGAGGCTGCCGGCGATGGCCGCCAATGCCGCGCCGGTGAAGTCGAACACGCTGTCGCCCGCGGGGTTGGGGACATGGAGCCGGGTGTCGATCACGAGGCCGCTTTCGGGGTCGTAGAGGCCGTATTCGAACCAGGGTTCGATATAGACCGGCTCGCCCGGCCGGCTCTCGCCGAGTGCGCGGGTGACGTCGGCGAGGATGGCGGCATCGGCCCGCCCGAGGGAGGCGAGCAGGCCGATGCCGGCGAGGAAGGGGATGCTTCCGGATGATCTGCGCAACATGGCCCCCTCCGATCGGGTTCCGTCCGGTCCGGTTCGCCTTCGGCCCCGGAGCCGGGCGATAGGCCAACGTGGGGCTGCCGGATCGGTTCCGGCCCGTGCCGTGGCACCGGGCTTGCAGCGCCGCCGGCTGAAACAGGCCGGGAGCGCTCTCATGCTGGTGATGCAGGAACCCGTCTTCCGCCGCTTCTGGTACCCGACGCTGCGCCTGTCGGACCTCGCAAGCGGGCCGAAGCCCTTCACGCTTCTGGGGCAGGAACTGGTGCTGTGGCTGCGGGAAGACGGTTCCCCGGCCGCGCTCGAGGACCGCTGCCCGCACCGGCGGGCGCGGCTGTCGGTCGATTCGCGGGTGGTGGGGGATACGCTGCGCTGCGGCTATCACGGCTGGCGCTTCGACGGGGCCGGCGCCTGCACCTTGATCCCGCAGATGCCCGAGCATGTCCCGGGGCGAAAATCGGCGGTGCCCGGTTTCCAGGCAAAGACCGCCTATGGCTTCGTCTGGGTGTGCCTGTCGGACCAGCCGCTGCTGGACATTCCCGTCATCCGCCATGCCGGGGACCCGGCCTTCCGCCAGATATTCGAATACGAGGAGGACTGGGCGGCGAACTGTTTCCGGATCTGCGAGAACGCGCTCGACCTCGGCCACGTCTCCTTCGTGCATCGCGTCACCTTCGGCGACGACGAGAAGCCGGTGGCGCCGAAGATCGAGCTCAATCCGATCGAGAACGGGGTGAATTTCACCTGCCTCCTGCCCGTCGCCAACCGGGAGGAGCAGCAGAGGAACCTCGGCATCCCGGAGCCCGAGACGGTGCGGACGGTGGATATCCGCTGGCTGCTGCCGGCCACCTTCATCCTGCACTTCACCTATCCGAACGGGCTGGTGCACGAGATCTGCGGCTTCGCCACGCCGATCGACAATGGGCGCGTGCGGCGCATCCAGTTCGCCTATCGGAGCGACAGCGAGGCGGATGCGCCGGGCGCGAACGTCGCCGCCTTCGATCGGGCGGTGGGCCAGGAGGACCGGCGGATCCTGGAGAGCTGCGATTTCGACTTCCCGCTCGACCCCGGCGAGGAGGCGCATATGACGCTCGACCGGCCGGGGATTTTGATGCGCCGGGTGCTCGCCGAACTGATCGAGCGGCACGGGGAGAAGATGGCGGCGGAGTAGCTTTTGAGCCCTCCCTCGCGCGTGCGCGTGGGGGAGGGTTTGGGTGGGGGCGGTGACGGGTCCGAACCGGTTAGATATCGGACAGAGTAGACCGGATAGATGCCTGACAGTTTTTGTGGGTCGGCGAGGAGGGTTTGCCGATGCCATGGAAAGCGACGTGTGAGATGGACGAGAAGCTTTC